>ODAI010204045.1_pt1 | contig 39199 bp, 36 predicted proteins | sample 1539321 | NCBI WGS metagenome assembly ODAI01 (sample SAMN02144231, study PRJEB22623) | gut metagenome | biome: sheep rumen | host: Ovis aries | place: New Zealand
ATAACAATCTAACTTTCAACCAGATGAAGGTATCCTGACTTCAGCGATGCGTCACCCTTACTGTTTTTTACATACAGTTTTTTTGAATATAGGTTGTAACGTTGTAACATCGCCGATGTACAAAGGGCGTGCAACCTGTTTTGGAGGTTGTGAGGTTGTAACGAGGTTGTAACATTTTCCTGCCTTGCAGCAAGCATGTCAGCATGTTTTTTTGATGACTACTGATAGTGCTGTAGAGCTTGATGCCATGCGCCAGAGAGAGCTTAACCAACGGCAGAAGCTTGTCTTTCGCTGAATTTACTAGTAAATCGAACCATTGACAGCACTCTGACAAACAAGGAGCGACATGTTACAAATAAGGAGCGGCATGTTACAAACAGGGAGCAGCGCGTTACAACCTCGTTACAACCTCACAACCTCCAAAACAGGTTGCACGCCCTTTGTACATCGGCGATGTTACAACGTTACAACCTATGAATCGTTTTTTTATATACTTAAAAACCTGTTCCGCGAGCACAAAAAAGAGCGTCCACTCTCGCGGACGCCCTTCCTTCTATTAATATTTTTTGTATTTGATGAATTTACCACCAACGTGTATTATGATCAGCAATATAATCAGCGAAGTTAGAATAGGTCGTACCTATATTGATGTACTCTGGACTTGGTTCCGGGAAAGCACCCTGCACACAAAGCTTCTGGGGAGCTTCACCCTTCTCAGCAACAAGCTTACGAACATTAGCACTACTACTAGCATCGTTAAGTTGAGCTTGTGTACCACCAACGGTAATAGGAATGTTTGCAGGGTTATAACCATAATTACCGGGAATTGAGAAAATAACCTCTCCAAGTTCAGGACCAGCACCAGTATTAACCATTACATCAGTTTCAACACCGAACTCACCGTGAACTTCGACATCACCAACGTAGAGAGGAATGGTACCACCTGCACATACAACCTTAATCCATGTCTTGTCATTCTCAAAGTCATAGTCGAACACTACGTCGTTGAAGTCAAAATCACCGATAGCGCCGAGGTCCTCACAGAAGATACGGCCCCGCCAATTATTATGTCCTGCTTTTGCCTTTGAAATGCGGATAATGACATCATTATATTTTCCGTCAGGAGCGTGTTCCTGATTCGTTGCACCACCTAAAGACTCATAGTCAAAACCAATGTAGTAGTAGCCAGCCAGACGAGAGTCGATAACCGAACCCTCTACAGCATAGAAATGCTCAAAAGTATGTCTTGTACCCTCTGAGCTTTGGTAGTTCCAATACCTAGAACCACCACCTTCTACAAGTTGGCTATGACCATGCCAGTTATTATTACTGATTTCTCCTGCATTCAGATTATTAAGATGCTCCATAGAATTCTTTGAAGCTCCACAATAGAAATTATCCATGTGGCTATGGCCATTCTCTGTATAACTGATGGAATATACAAAGAAGTTATCAAAGTTTACACACTCTTCAGCATCGGTGAAAGAGTTGTCTGTGAAATAAGCCGTAACGGCATCAATTTCGTAGTCATTGTCTTCGGGATCAGCAGGAATCTGATAGGTATTAGCCCACTCGTTGGCATTAGTATTAATTGCACGAGTCTGAGCAGCACTTGAGCTACCAAAACCCCAATCATTTTCAGGGTCAATTGTCACCTGAAACGTCTTAGAGAAACTCTCTGCATACTGTGCAGCCTTCTTGTCTACAACAACTTGCTCGAACTCCTTGTCCTTCGAGCAACTGGTGAATGCAGCGGTCATTGCTACGGCTGCGATTCCAATCATCAAATACTTCTTCATGTTACTAACTTTTTTAATAATTACGGTTATTGATTCTAATGATTTGTCTCACAAAATGTCGTCTCTTTCTGAAGATTTTGCAAAGGTACATAAAATTTGTGAAAAAAGCAAGAATTTCTTAGTTAATTTTTCTAAATAGGACGAAAACGTTTGCGCTAGTCCATCCCTAAGGGTAGTGTTTCGCTTTTGCGGCATTACTATCTCGCCTATTCTCTTCGCGCGTACCTTATTATTTAAAGGAGAGCATCTGCTCCCGCGGACGCCCTCCTCCTTAACAATTAAAATCTTATGTTAGTGTATTCGATTTCTTGCATTTATTTGCTTATTAATGCTATTTCTGTAGCTTCCATACCATCAATACTAATCTGTATCCCCCTGGCTTTGAGCATGGTAACCAGTCCTTCATCAATAGGCAAGAATACATATTTATCTTCAACATTAAGAAAATCATTCTTTGTATTTATAGATGTACCATTCCATGCAGCTATGGTATATTGATATCCTGCATTCTGGCCTTCCCATGTCTGTATTTGCCAATAATAATCCTGGTACGTGCTGAAATAAATACGAATTTCATCACCAGCCTTAACATTACTAAATTTTTCTGCAGAAATAATATTAATAATATTCTGACTCTTAGGATTAGAGACTAGCGTTGTCTTTGTACCATCTCCACTACCGCTACCTTGTCCTTGCTCCTCTGATCCTGCTTTTACTATCGTCACATAAGTCAGGTCAAAGTAGTTGCCATTGATTTTTGTATCGCTTGCTGTCCATGCTGCAGGATTATTAACATAGAACTCAAGATAACCATCTGTTACCAGGTTTCCAATACCTTCTGAGGATGCAGTATAGGTCATATCGTCCAGCTTAAGGCTCCATGCATAGTCCCCTTGGCCTCCTACACCATAGAATCGGATTTTGTCGCCCTCTTCCAGGCCTTCGAAATAAGTACGGTTAATCCAGCCATTACTGGAGTCGTCTCCTCTATAACTCTTTGAACCTGTCACCTCAACAATTGTTTCAACGTTACCTGGTGTGGCAACTACCTGATCTACATAAACCCTCTTTGTTACGGGCTGCAAGCCCCCTGGAATAACAAAGGTGCTATCAGTACTAAACTCGTTTTTCTTCTGAATTTCTTGAGTAAGTGCCTCTAAACCTCTTGGGCTAAAATTATAGTCAGGATAAACAGCACTTGGTTTGGCTTGATCCCAGCAGTCTGTCATATTTCGAACATAATCTGTGAAATAGGCATAAGCAGAATCTATCGGTGTACGCTCGGTGGCCCATTGTGTACCTAGTGGAACCAGAAGACATCTGGGAACATATCCGGTTTCGGTCTCGTCCATAATATAATGGTTAAGTTTCTCGGCGTCCTTGGCAAACTCCACCCAGATGGGTATAGCGTTTATACTTGGATAATGAGTATCTGTCAGCAAGACAGGATTTGCCTCGCCAAAAGATACACCAGAAACAAGACTTTCAGGATCGGTAACCGTGTTAATCATTGTAAGATAAGTGAAATCGCTCTTGCCGAATAATGAAGAAACTTCCTTTTGCGCAATTGTCAGTGGCAAGGTACCACCTGCAGCCAATACTAAGATTTTGTTATCGTACGTAGGCTGGGTGGTAAGGTCCGTAACATAAGTTGTATCAGTAATCAACTTATCTCCCTCCCAAATAGTGGTATGGATACTATCTTTACCAACTTTCCACTTCTTAATGATCTGGGCATCAAACACAAGGTCGTTGAAATCAATATCAGTATAACCTGAGCTTCCAAGGTCTTCACAGAATACACGTCCTTGCTCAACCACCTGCTCAGCATTGTAACCTTCACTATGCTTAAATGTCCTAGTCTCCTGGGTATACACATTTTCTGTCACTTCGATGAATGGCTTACTCGGCTCTCCGCCCCCAATCGTTTCGCCTTTGCCTGGCACAACTTTTAGAATCCAGGCATCGCAACGCTGAAGTTTAAGTTCCTCGTTACCAAGCTCTCTGTATTTTTCTGGAGTGCCATCGGATTTCTTTGTCTCAATTCCGATAGAGTAGTAACAGATGCCAACATACCAGGCTGTACGGTCTTCTTCTCCTTCACCGAAGCAACTGCCAGGAACCGTGATTTCTTCACATCTGAAATACCAGTAATAGCCATCACCACTTGGGGAGTCACTACCAATTCCCCAACTATTATGAACACCAAACTGGAGAGCAGAACCATCGCGTACGAAGAGAGTCGGAAAGCTACCAGGCTTTTCTGCATTGAAATCGAAAAGATGTACTGTACCACTTTCGTTTGCTACAGGACCAACTTGCAACTTATCCATTTTTCCTGACACGTTTATATAAGGTCTTGTTGAACCATCAGCATCATGGAACAGGCCATTTCTTGTGTCTGGAAGAGCTGTTACATGCTGGATGTAGAAATTGTGGATGTCCAGTCCGTTTGTAAAGCCATAGTGAGCAGGGTTAGCAAACCATTCAGCGATAAATTCACGCTCGCCTGGGGTTATGGAATCTGGCGCATTCTCCTCAATAGAGGGGTCTTCACCAGGATCATCCCACATGTCCGGTTTCAAGACATCGGTACGCGTCCTGGCATTTCCCACGGTTCCAAAGCCCCAGGTGTGGTTCTTGTTGGGCATACCGAAGGCCTCAACGAAGGTCTCCTCATAGGCTTTGACTTTCTGGTCGAGCGTAGAGCCAGAAAAGACATCCTCCTCATGGCATCCCGTCAGCATCAAAGTAGCGGCAAGAGCCAGCATTCCTTGAATAAAATACTTCTTCATTGTCATAAGATCTTTAATTGTTACGTAACTTAATATACCTAAAATCGATTCGATGGTGCAAAATTAGTATAAATTTCGCAAACTTGCAACACTTCTTTGGTTAAAATCTGTAAAACACGGCAAAAAATGCTATACTTATACGGATTATTTTGTAATTTTGGCACCGAAATATAACGAATTAACAATTAAGACGATGCACAACGTAAGCAAACTCTTCGTCGGAGGATTCGTCCTCTGCACACTCTTGGCCACCTCTTCGTGCCACAGATTCAGGTTCGACCCGGATGCCTATCAGCAGATCATGGAAATAGAGTCGACGGTCGATTCCGTAGACACACTTCACAACTGGCAATTGAGCACCATGCACCAATACACCATTAAGGCACCCGCAAATTTAGGTACCGTCTGGCTCTACGTGTTGTCAGAGAATCCTTTGAGTTCGGACGATGCCGTCATTGTGGCACAGACACCTATCAACGATGGCGAAGAGAAGAAGGTGAACATCTTCATGCCTGGCAACCCAAAGCGTTATTACGTAGCCCTGCTCGACAATGAAGGCACCTATACCGTGGCTAACTTCTTCACCACCGGCCAGAGGGCTGAATTTTACACATTTTTAGGTGAAAAGGAAAAACTGACGAACATCAACAAGCTGCAGACAATGACCTACCTCTTCGAAGAGGAATGCCCCAAGCCTGGCGACTATGACTACAACGACGTGGTGCTGCGTATCTCGCAGGAGCCTGTCAGCAATCGGCAGATAGACCTCCACGTGACGCTCTCTGCCGTCGGAGGTACCAAGCAGATGGCAGGAGGTATCCGACTGATGGGCTACAACTACAACAGCGTGGAAAGTATCACTACCGACAATGGCGACTCCTTCAACAAGGGCGGTACAAAGAGTGACAAGCCTATCGAGACTTATCAAGTGTGGCCCGACGAGAATCTGCTGCAGCAGAGCCGTGACAACGAGCCGCTCATCGCCATCTTCGAGGATGCCCACTGGGCCCTGTCAGACGATGAAGATGTCACGTCTATCGTAAGCGGGGAGAAGCGCAAATACTACAATACGGTGAAGGCAGGTAGCAATACAGAGAAGGAAAAGTCGGACTCAGAGTCCGAGACACCTTCTGTCGAGACATCGAAGACGCTACCCGAGCGCACCGTCACCTATCACATATTATTTAAAGAAGGTACTAACATCTCCGACTTCTCGCTGGGCAAGCTCGACCCCTTTATTGTAGAGTCTTTCATGGACAGCAGATGGGAGATCCACGGTTATCAACAGCGCCATGCACAAGTGCTATTTGAATATCAAATGACGGATGTCAGGGCACTGCCATGGGCACTCGTTATCCCAGACGGCGACTTCCGCTATCCCGTCGAAGGGCGACACATCGGCTTCGCCAAGCACGATGCCAACGGCCATGATGTCGGCCTTTTCGGACCTTACGCCGAACCGGGCCATTCGTTTGGTCAGTGGGCAATCAACAGGAATCAATCTACTGACTGGTATCTGCACCTGTTCAACGAGAATGAGGCCTATTGAGGTCTCATTCTTTTTATCGTATGGTATAGCTAATCTTATTATTCTTGGCCGTACCGTTGACGGTGAGGACGATGCGGAACATCCGGGGGCCCCACATTCCTTGCAGCAGGGGATCGAGCTGACGGCTGATATCCTCGACGGAGGCAGAGAGCTGACGACTGTCGAACTGGAGCGAATGCCGGCCTAATCGCACAGCACTGCCGTCGGCCTGTGAGATTTCGGGCTTGATGGTAGTGATCAGCATCAGACGGACAGGCTCCCGACAGTCGCTGAGTTGGTAATCCTCCGTGACGGAAATGGCCGATTTCATCGCCTTGACGGTGCGCTTCCACGACTTCACGGCAGCATCCGACGGATAGGCACCGGCGATGTCGAGCGTGAGCAGCCCCTGCTTGTGAGCCATCACCTTGGCAGCATACTGCCTGCCGTCCTTCTCGTCCTGGCCGTTGATCTGAGGCAGGTTATGATACTGCGACTGCATGGTCCAGATGGTATAGCGGTCCTTGGAGAAGGTCTTTGCCGTATATTCGCCCACGCCGGGATCGATGAACAAGGGCATAAACTGGCCGTCATGCTGGGTATAGAGGACGAACGACCCCACGTCGTTGTGGTTGTGGCTCTCGTCGTTGTGGCCTCCCTTCATGGCGACAAAGAGGTTGCCGCGACGGGCTGTCATGATCTGCAGGTCAGGGAGCCACACATCCTTTAACAGTGGTTCGGTGGGATTTTCTGCGATGAAATCGCGGATATTTCTCAGGAAGAGCAGCTCGCGCCCGAGTGTGGGGAAATTGCCGCTCTTGTCGTAAAGGGCAGCAGGATTCTCCAGTATCTGGCGCTCGCGTCCCAGCCAGGCGCCGAACTCCCTCATGGTCTTGTCGCCGAGCCAGCGTCCGAAGGGATACACGATGTTCACCTGTTGCACGGCCCTGTTCTCGTGGGCATCGGCAAAATTGATGCAATAGCCGCCACCAATATATGTGCGATAGGCATAGGCAGCCATCAGCCTCATCTTGGGACTGGCCTCCAGGCCGAGCAGGCGCATCACCTCGAACATCGAGGCAGCGGCACGGTCCCAGTAGCCTGGTCCTTCGTCGCAGCCACCATCCTCAGGATAAGCATCGACGAACGCCTTCGTAGCCTGCCTGATCTGCTGGATAGCCTGTGCCTTGCGGGCCTCATCCTTCTCACAGATCAGCACACAGGTGAGCCAATTGGAACAGATCCAGGGGTTCCAGTTCATGGCAGCCTTCTTCCACCAGTAGTCCTTGGCGAGAGCAGGCTTGAGGATGCGCCGCTCTATCTCACGGTCAACCCGCTGGCAGACATCCTTCGAAAACTGGTCCAGCTGGGGTTGCAACATATAGCGCGTCCAGGCGATGAGACTGGCTGTCTCGGCATTGAAGAGGTCTACCTCCTGCAGCTCCGGCAGAGGGATGCGCTTGTTGTAGTGAGCAGGGATGCCCCACCAGGTCTCCTCGCAAAAACTGCCCATTCCATCGATAATATCTGACAGGAAACGGCCTTTGTTCTCCATGATTTCCGCCATCACGATGGCTGCCAGGTGGCGACGCTTCTCGAAACAGACAGCCTCGTAGTTCACACGATTGCCGCTGATCTTGTTTTCGGCAAACACCGTCCAGGGCAACACCGTCCAAGGCTTGCCCAAGTACTGTTCACCATACTGGATATAGCTCTGCCGCATGGTCTCCGGGATAGAGTCGCGCCAGAAAGAATCGTCTGCCTGCGGCAGCAGACCTGCCTGAAGAGAGAGGGCCGAGAAGAGTCCGAATAATAGGAACAGTCGTTTCATGTGAGCGTAGTTACTGGTTTTTGGTGGCAAATTTACACTTTTTCTGCAAATTATACAAGCAATTCAGAAAATAATTTGTATCTTTGCGCCACAAATTCATTTAAACACCTATAACTATATGTTCAGACAACTGACACTCGCTGCCCTACTGACGGCAGCCACGACGGGCGCCAATGCCCAGAAGCCGATGACAGCCCCCCAGGGCGGCAAGGCTATCAGCGACGAATTGATCGGCATCTTCTTCGAGGACATCAGCAGCTCTGCTGACGGAGGCCTCTATGCTGATCTGGTACAAAACGGCTCTTTCGAGTTCAGTCCCACCGAGCACGACGGATGGGGCCCCGGGACGGCCTGGCAAATGATACGCCCGGGCCACTCTCTGGGATATCTGGAGCCCCGCATGGACAACGGCATCCATCCCAACAACCCCACTTACATGCGCCTGCACATCGAGCGTGCCAAAGAGTTCTATGACTATCAGGGCTGGAAAGGATTCGGCATCCAGAACAACGGCTTCGACGGCATCTCCGTCAAGGCCGGCGAGAAGTACGACTTCTCGGCCTTCGTGCGCAACCATGGCGATGCCAAGCAGATGCGCGTGGCACTCGTAGAGCCGAAGGGCTGGGGCAAGGATCCTAAGCTGCTGGCCGAAGCCACCATCACCCTACCCCCCTCTACCTCCCCCCAGGGGGGAGAGAATCCGGGGGCATGGAAGAAATACGAGGCTGTGCTCACCCCCGACTCTACCAGTCAGAAGGCAGCCCTGCAGATACTCATGCTGAACACGGGTGAGGCTGACATCGACATGGTGTCGCTGATGCCCGAGGACACCTACAAGGGGCACGGCCTTCGCAAGGACCTGACCCTGGCACTGGCCGACCTGCAGCCCAAGTTCCTGCGCTTCCCCGGCGGTTGCGTGGTACATGGCGGCGGCGACGGCTTCTGGAACACTTACCGCTGGAAGAACACCATTGGCCCGAAGGAGCAGCGCAAAGGTCAGAAGAACACCTGGGGCTACCACCAGTCGATGGGTCTGGGCTACTATGAGTACTTCCAGCTCTGCGAAGACCTCGGCATGAAGCCCCTGCCCATTCTGCCCTGCGGCGTCAGCTGCCAAGGCGCTAATGGCGGCTGGGGCATGAAGGACCAGGCTCAGGAGGCATGGCCGATGGAGGATATGGACGTGTGGGTACAGGATGTCCTCGACCTCATCGAGTGGGCCAACGGCGACCCCGCCACCTCCAAGTGGGCCAAGATGCGTGCCGATGCCGGACACCCGAAACCCTTCGGACTGACCATGGTCGGAATAGGCAACGAAGAGCGTATCTCACCAGAGTTTTCCGCGCGCTTCAAGTATATCTACGAGCGGGTGACGAAGGCTCATCCCGAAATTACCATCGTGGGTACGGCTGGTGTCGACTCCCATCCCTACTCTAAGCTCGACTGGGCCAATGGCTGGCGAGTGGCCGACGAACTGGGACTGCCCCTGCTCGACGAGCACTACTATGAGCCACGCGACTACTTCCTGAAGAGCCGTCAGTACGACAGTTATCCGCGTGATCGCAAGACAAAGGTCTACCTCGGCGAATATGCCTCCAAGGACAAGAAACTCATCGATGCCCTCGCCGAGGGACTCTATCTCCTGCATGTGGAGCGCAACGGCGACGTGGTCACCATGACGAGCTATGCCCCGCTCTTCGCCCGTAAGAATGCCACCAACTGGAATCCCGACTTGATCTACTTCGACAACGAGCGTCCCTACCTCACCTGCAGTTACTATGTGCAGCAGATGTTCGGACAGTCGGCAGGCCAGTACTACTATGGCGACTGTGTCCGCTTTGAGGGCGATGCTCCCGGTGTATGCCAGCCTCAGGAAGACGTACACTACGGCCAGAGCGTGGTGCTCAACACCAAGACGCGCAAGCTCTTCGTGAAGCTTTGCAACGCAAGTGCCGAGGCAAAGAAGGCCAACATCGACCTGAGCCGGTTCAAGGGTCTGAAGAAGATGGCTACCAAGACCACACTGTCGGGCAACGCCATGGACGAGAACAATTTCGATGCTCAGCCCATCACTCCCGTCAAGGAGACGGTGAAGGCCCAGAAGAAGTTCAGCTTCGACCTGGCCCCCCACTCCTTCGTCATGCTCGAATACACATTGTAAATAAACCTGAATCGGGCGTTAGCCTCTAAAGGGACAAAAATCTTCAAAAATCAGACACAAATCTTTATAGTAGAAGAGATTTGTGTCTGATTTTTGAAGATTTTTGTTTATTACTTATTGCGCTCCTCAATCTTCTTGTTGATGTCGTCGATCACCTCGTCAGTCAGTTCGTACTTCGAGATGATGAACATAGCGACAATCAGCAGGATAGCAGGAATGATGCAGACGAGCCAGCGGATGCCCTCCTGAGCCAGCGGTGTCTGCAGCTCAAGGTCGTTCATGAAATAGGCACCGGCAGCATTGCCCACCGACATCATGGCGAAGGCAGTGATGAAGAAAAGGGCAATGATACGCAGCGGACGGTTGCGCATGAACTCCATCCACAGGTCACTCACCTTCACATTCTCGGCTTCAGAAGCATCCATCACGACGCGCTCCTTGGTCTGCGAGAAGCAGAAGATGAGCAGGGCCAGACCGACGAGCGAGTAGAGCAGCATGGTGTAGAACCAGGCGCTGCTGTCCTTCGGCAGTGTAGTGGCCTCCTCGGCAGGCACATAGTTGGTCATGGCAAGCACCAGTCCGGGAACGACGCCTCCCAGAGCCATACCGGCCTTGAAGAAGATACCCGTCAGGGCGTTCACGATACCGGCGATACGACGGCCCGTGGTATACTCAGCATAGGAGATCACCTCAGGGATGAGGGCCCACATGTAACCCGTGGCCACGATGACACCCGTCGACTTGATGAACTGCGCGATATACACCAGTGTGATGTTCTCCTTCACCGTACCCATCTTGCTGATCACGTAGAGCAGGGCCATACCGATGATGGCGATGGTGAGGAAGATGTAGAACATATTCTTCTTGCCCACCTTCTTCTTGATGGCCGGAACGAGGGGCATGAAAATAAACGAGGGCAGCGAGCCGAGGCCCATGAAGAGCGCCATCTCGATGGGCAGCGTCTGCGACGAGGCGAAGATGGCCACGATGATGGGCACACCAGCCGAGACGGCCAGACCACCCACATTGGCCATGAACATACGGACGGAGGTGAGGATGGTGATCTCGTCGGTGTCGCGTGTCAGCGAGGAGTTCAGGGCACCATAGGGCACATTGATCAGCGTGTAGAGCATCGACATGCCCACGTAGGTCAGATAGGCGTAAATGAGCGAGGGAGCAAAACCGTCCCAGAAACAGAGAATGGCCAGGATGGTCAGGGGGATACCGCCCATGACGAGGTAGCTGCGGTATTTACCCCAAACAGGGTTGTGCTTGTCGACGAAGGTGCCCACGAGGGGATCCCAGAGCACGTCGACGAGTCGCACCACGAGGAACATGGTGCCTGCCAGTCCGGCAGACTTTGCTGCATCGCCACCGAGCACATAGACGTCGGTGTAGAAGAACAGCAGGTACATACAGATGGTCTGATAGATGAGGTTCTGGGCCAGGTCGCCGGCACCGAAGCCGATACGCTGCACCCATGACAGCTTGTAGAAGCCTTTCGTTTCGTTTGTTGTTGACATAATACTTATTTATTGATTGATTTTTAATTCGAACGATGACATGGGGAGTCCGCTGAGTGATCGGACATTGGCCTGCTGAGGGTCGTCCTTCCAGGCGTAGCGCAGAGATTGAACATTGAACATTGAAGATTGAACATTGAACATTGAACATTGAACATTGATGTGGCTCCCGTCTGATGATGCGGCGGCATTGTGATATTTGCCGTCGTCTCCGGCAATCTCGAAACCGTAGAGCTCACCAGACTGGATGGGCTGGTCGAGGGTAAGGATTATCTTACCGTCCTTCACCTCAGCCGACACGACCTCCGGCGATAGCTTCACCTTATTATTATATACGAGGCGGTCGAAGCAGAGGCCGATGCGCTCAGCCACCTCTTTCTTGCGCAGGGGATGGATGTCGACACTCTCTCCCAAATCGAGGATGACGGCCAGTTCGGCCCTTGGGTCTGCCTTCGCCACGAGGCGCTGGGCCTCACGGAGTTGTGCCCATCCGCTTCTCACGGGTTCCGTCTGTGGCGTGAGGGGTTGCGGGTTGCCAGTCTGCTGACGCCCGTCGTGATTGGCCAGCTGAACGATGGTGAAAGGCATCTGCTGATCGTGCCACAAGTCGCGCCAGCAGCCCATCATCTTCCTGAGATAGTCGGCATAGGGAGCAGGGTTGCCTGTGTTAGACTCCCCCTGATACCACACCACACCATTGACGGCATAGGGAGCCAGGGGATGGACGACGGCATTGTAGAGCGTCGTAGGCAGATTCTGCAAGGAGACATCGCCACTGGGACAACCTGGCATCTCGGCACCGACGTGCATCTTCCACGTCTTGCCGAGAGGTATGACGTCCTTCGGCATCGGGTTCTGCGAGAAACGGTCATCACCGAAGGCAATCAGGTAGGGTTTTTGGGGAATGAAATGCACAGCACCGTATTTGTTGATAAAGCGAATGGTTATCACATTGTCGCCCTCGCGGAGCAGTCCTTCGGGCAGGTCATAGCGACGCGGAGGGTACTGATAGTAGGTATGTCCCACCTCGCGCCCGTTGACGTAGGTGACATCCTGGTCGAAAAGGGTGCCGAGCAGCAGGCGGGCAGGCTTGCCTGCATGGGCCTGGTCTATCTGTATGTGCTGACGGAGCCATACAGTGCCGCAGCCACGCCACTGCCAGCCGTCCTGGTCGATGGCCTGCCACTGGCTGTCATCGTAGTTGGCGGCCGTCCACCCCCCAATTCTCCCCCCATTTTTGGGGGAGGAAGAGGGGGGTAGTCCGGGGTCGCTGCCGTCGAGTATCTGCTGCCACTGCTGCGATGCGAAGGCATTGGCCTGCCTTTGCGCTTCCACATATTTGTCGCTCTGCATCATCTCCGTGCGCTTGAGCAGCATGGGATAGTCTTGCCGCAACGAGTCGGCTGATATCCAGGCCTCGATGGGCGTTCCGCCCCAGCTATTGACGATGATGCCCTGGGGCACCTTCGTCTTTTCGTACATACGCTTGCCCAGGAAATAGCCTACGGCAGAGAATGGCCAGGCATTCTGCTTCGTCAGCGGCTTCCAGTTGATGGCTGTCGGCATGATGTCGCTCTTGGGGCCGTGAGTATCAGTGTCGTTCTGCACCCGGAAAAGGCGGATCTGCGGATTCTCGTAACTGTCAATCTCCTGCACATATTGGGGATAGACCCTCTCGATATGGACATCGATGTTCGACTGCCCGGAACAGAGCCACACGTCGCCGATGAGCACGTCGGCGATTTCTCTCACCTCTTGCCCCTCACCTCTCACCTCTATTATATACGGCCCTCCGGCCTTCATCTTCGGCAGGTCGATGCGCCAGCGGCCCTGCTCGTCGGCAATGGTTGAATACTGTTTCTTGTTGAACTGGATAGACACCTGCTCGCCCTTGTCGGCCCATCCCCAGACGGGTATGGACTTACCGCGCTGCATGACCATTCCCGACTGGAACAGCTGGGGCAGTACGACCTTGGCTTCGGTGGCCGAGGCGAGCAGCAACGAGGCGATGATAAAAAGAATTTTCTTCATAAATTGTTCTGATAACAGACTTGTTGCATATTTTTGGATGCAAATATAACAAAAAAAAGCGTTGGAATGGCAAAAAACAAATAAATAATTCCAAAATGAAACACAAGAAAAAGCATCTGTGACATTTTAAAACGTTAATTTACAGAAATCTCTGTACCTTTGCAGCATGATTATCAATAACAAAAAGTCACAGCAGATATCATTGCGCGAGAAGATTGGCTACTCGCTGGGAGACGCCGGTGCCAACCTGGCGTTCCAGATGATGATGATCTTCCAGCTGAAGTTCTACACCGACGTGTTCGGACTCGACGGTGCTGTGGCTGGCAGCGTATTGCTCATCGCCTGCGTGGTGGCTGCGATCATCGACCCCACCGTAGGCATCCTGGCTGACCATACCAACACGCGATGGGGCAAGTTCCGGCCCTGGGTCCTCTGGACGGCAGTACCCTTTGCCGTATTCTACGTACTCGCTTTCTACAATCCCGGCATACAGGAGAAGGCTCAGGTAGCCACCTATGCCACGGTGTCCTACGTGCTGCTGCTCGTCGCGTACTCTTTTAATAATATACCCTACACATCTTTAGGAGGCGTCATCACGAGCGACATCAAGGAGCGCACCAACATCACCACGATACGCTTCATTGCCGTCACCATCGCCCAATTCGTCGTTCAGGGACTCACCCTGCCGTTGGTAGACCACTTCGGACAAGGCGACCTCCAGCACGGCTGGCTATGCACCGTCTCTGTCTTTGCCGTGATTGCCCTCGTGTTCTTCCTCATCACGTTCAGCATCAGTCGTGAGCGCATCCAGCCACCTCCCAAGCAGGAGACGAGCATCATGGAGGATGTGAAGAACACCATCTCCAACCTGCCCTGGACGGCCATGTTCCTACTCACCTTCTCGCTCTTCATCACCCTGGCGATATGGGGGTCGGCCATGAGTTTCTACTTCCAGTACAACGTCGACCAGAAGTCGCTCTACGACTTCCTCCATTTCTTCGGCTTGTGCGACAATGTCAGCGAGGCCTATTCCGTCGGCTTCTCCGTATTCAATATGATGGGAGCCATCGTCCAGTTCCTCGGCGTGATACTATTGTCCCGTTATTTAGCCAACAAGTACGGCAAGAAGAAAGTGTTCATGGTGTGCCTGTCGCTCACCACCTTCTTCACAGCCCTCTTCTATATCCCCTCGCCTACTGATGTCAGCCTGCTCTTTGCGCTGAACTTCATGAAGTCGCTGGCCTATGCCCCCACCGTCCCACTGCTCTGGGCGATGATTGGCGACGTGGCCGACCATATCGAGTATGAGAACTATCGCCGTGCCACCGGCTTCTGCTTCTCGGGCATCGTGATGGCCCTCAAGGTGGGTCTCGGCCTGGGCGGCGCCCTGGCAGGCATCATCATCTCGGCCTTCGGCTATCAGTCGGGCAACGTGGCCGTCCAGAACGAGAGCGCCATGGAGGGTATCCGCCTGGCATCGAGCATCATCCCCGCCGTGCTCTTCGGCGTAGGCGTGATAGCACTCTATTTCTACCCCATCACCAAGGAATTCAATGAGAAAATGCAAGCAGAACTGACTGCACGCCGCCGTGCTGCTGACAGCGACGAGATAACTTTATAATAACTAAAACTAACAAGTCTGTAAGAATGAGAAAAAAAGCAAGCAACGTACTGTGTATACTATTTGCACTCTTGGGCGCATCCCCCGCCCTTGCCCAGGGTGGACTGAAGGATGCAGTGGGAAAACATTTCCTGATTGGCACATCGCTCAATCAGTGGCAGTCCGACGGACAGGACGCAGCAGCTACTGCCGTCGTCAGGAAGCACTTCAACTGTGCCACTGCCGAGAACTGTATGAAGATGGAGGTACTCCAGCCCGCTGAGGGAATCTTCGACTTCCGCGTGGCCGATAAGTTTGTCAATTACTGCAAGCAGAACGGTCTGACCATCATCGGCCATAACCTCTGCTGGCATTCGCAGGCACCCGACTGGATGTTCACCGACAGCTGGGGACGGCCTGTATCCAAGGAGGTGCTGAAAAGCCGTCTCGAGAAGCATATCGCCACCGTCGTAGGACACTACAAAGGCCAGATTCACGGCTGGGACGTGGTCAACGAGGCCATCGAGGACGACGGTTCCTGGCGCCAGTCGCCCCTTTACAAGATCCTCGGCGAGGAGTTCATCGAGATTACCTTCCGTGCTGCCCATGAGGCCGACCCCAATATGGAATTGTACTATAATGACTACTCGATGTCGAAGCCTGGCAAGCGCGAGGCCGTCTGCCGTCTGGTGAAGAACCTCAAGGCCAAGGGCCTGCGCATCGACGGCGTAGGCATGCAGAGCCACAATGGCATGGACTACCCCGACCTGACGGAGTATGAGAAGAGCATCGATGCCTTCGCCGCCTGTGGCGTCAAGGTGATGATCACCGAGCTCGACCTCAACGTGCTGCCCAATCCCGAGGGCTTCAGCGGGGCTGACATCAACCAGAATTTCGAGCTGAAGCAGAAGTATAATCCCTATACTGCCGGACTGCCTGCCGACATGGCCAAGAAGGTGAACGACCGATGGATGCAGTTCTTCAAGATCTACCACAAGCACCGTTCACAGATCAGCCGCGTCACCCTCTGGGGCATCAGCGATGCCAACTCGTGGCTCAACGACTTCCCCGTGCATGGCCGCACCAACTATGGCGTGCTCTTCGACCGCTGCTACGGCGAGAAGCCTGTACTACAGGACATCATCAATCTCTACAGATAGTTTACAGTTTATAGTTTACAGTTTACAGTATGAAACCACGTTATCTTTTCCCGAGTGACTATATGGCAGACCCCTCTGCCAATGTGTTTAACGGACGTATCTATGTCTATCCCTCACACGACTGGGAGGCTGGTGCTGCCTTCGACGATGATGGCGGGCACTTCCAGATGAAAGACTACCACGTGCTCTCCCTCGACGATGTGGAGAACGGCGAGGTGACCGACCACGGCATGATCCTCGACGTCAGCCAGGTGCCCTGGGCTGAGAAACAGATGTGGGACAACGACGTCGTCGAGAAGGACGGCAAGTACTACCTCATCTTCTCTGCCAAGGACTACAACGGCGTGTTCCACCTCGGCGTGGCTGTCGCCGACAAGCCCGAAGGCCCCTTCATCCCTCAGGAGCACCCCATCCGCGGATCGATGAGCATCGACCCCAGCGTGTTCAAGGATGACGACGGCCAGATCTATGTCTACTTCGGTGGACTCTGGGGCGGACAGCTCCAGTGGTACCAGGCTCCGCAGCAGCTGGTCAAGGAAGGCGGTGTCGACCTCGGCCCTGCCGGTGACCGCAAGACCCAGCTCTATGCCCCTGCCGACGTACCTGCCCTGCCCAGCTTCGTGGCCCGTCTGAGCGACGACGTGATGCAGTTTGCCGAGGCACCCCGCAGCGTGCTCGTCGTCGACAAGGACGGACAGCCGCTGAAGGCCGGCGATCCCCACCGCTTCTTCGAGGCATCGTGGATGCACAAGTACAATGGCAAGTACTACTTCAGCTACTCCACTGGCGACAGCCACCTGCTCTGCTATGCCATCGGCGACAATCCCTACGGACCGTTCACCTATCAGGGCGTCATCCTCGACCCCGTCGTGGGCTGGACCACCCACCACAGCATCCTGCAGTACAAGGGCGAGTGGTTCCTCTTCTACCACGACTGCGTACCCTCCAACGGCATTACCCACCTGCGCTCGCTGAAGGTGCAGCGCCTGTTCTACAATGAGGACGGCACGATCCAAAAGGTAGTGAATGAGTGAGACCAACTTATTAATCAACTATTATAGCAGCCACCGCGACGAGCTGCTGGCCTACGTCAGCAGCCGTCTTCGCGGAGGCGTAGAGGCGGAGGACATCGTACAGGATGTCTTCCTCCGCCTTCTTACGTCGGGCAAGATGATCACCGACGTCACCCTGCCCGCGCTGGCCTACACCACGGCCCGACACCTGATCGCCGACTACTACCGTCGCCGACACACCATCGAAACCTACGAACACTATCTGAAAAACACCGATGAAACCGCCGATTCTGCCGAGTCGGTACTCAGCATCCGCGAGATTACCGAGCGACTGGAGCGCAGCCTTGCCCGTCTGCCCGAAAGCAGCCGCCAGGTCTACCGCCTCCACATCTACGGCGGCATGAAGGTCAGCGAGATCTCCCAGCGCCTCGGTGAGGGCTACAAGAGCGTGGAGCACCGTCTCGGTGCCGCCCGCAAAGCCGTCCGTCAGGCTCTGCTGAACTACGCATGACATCTTAAAAAAGGGTAGATATAACAGAAGATGGATGAATTAATTTCTAAAACAATTTGCGATTTCTGAAATTTGTTGTATCTTTGCAACGAAAAGGCAAAGAATGAAACTGTCTCCATATATCAAAGATCTGCTTGAGCAGAAATCAGGCCGCAAACTGCGTCTGTCTTCCGACTGTGAGTTTCTGTCTCTCGATATCGAGTCAGTAACAGGAGAGCACATCGGTGTGAACACCTTGAAGCGTCTGCTGGGACTTATCCATGATGAGCGGCAGCCCCGCATCTCCACGCTCGATATCATCGCCCGCTATCTTGGCTTCGACAGTTGGGAGGTGCTCCGCACTTATGATGACAAAAGCAACTCTTCATTCGATAGTGAAGCAGACGAGATACGAGTTGCAGAGCTAACCGTAGGATGTGTTGTTCAGATAAGCTACTTGCCAGACCGTAGGATCGAGATGATGTATCTTGGCAACAACTGTTTCCGCATTACTCACAGCGAGAACAGCAAACTGTTCGCCGGTGATGAGATCAGGCTAACGCACATCGTTCAGGGATATCCGCTGCTGGTGAGTGAGGTCGTCCGAGAAGGCAGGTCTTTAGGCTCCTTCACGGCAGGTAAGGCACAAGGCATCTCGCTCCAACTTCTTTAGCCTATGGACACCTCTTCATTCTCTGAAGTACAACCGACATTTCCTGATGCGGAACAGTTGCCAGTCTCTGGCTCCACTTGCAACTGCTATCGCATAAGGTTTTATGGCAGGCTCCATTTCCAGAAGCGGCTCAAGCCAGAGTTACGCACAGATCCGCGCTATGTAGCTGCCCTTCAGAAAGAGTTTGCGACGGGCTATCCGCTTGATCATCCCAATCTGGTGAGCTATGTCTCAAAAGGCGATGATTATCTGCTGATGGACTATGTCGACGGCGAGCCACTGTCCATGTTTCTCGCCAGTCATCCGGATTACTTCAAGTCTCGGAAGCATACAGACCGCCTCCTATGCCAACTCCTCGATGTCGTAAGCTATCTGCATCTGCATCAGATTGTCCATCTCGACCTCAAGCCCGATAACATCATCATTACCCGCATCGGGCACGATGTCAAGCTCATCGACCTCGGTTTCTGCTATACTGACAGCTATACCGACACCATGGGGCGAACGGACAAATATGCTGCTCCAGAGCAGTTAGAGGGTGGGGCAGTAGATGCCCGTACAGATATCTATGCCATCGGAAAGATTCTTGAGTCGCTACCCTGCGGTTCCAAATATAATAAGGTGATAGTGCGATGTACGCAGTCGGATCCTGACGCCCGCTATCAGACGGTAGATGAGATCAAGGCGCAAATCGTTCGCAAGCCAGCTCTTCTCTATGCTCTTTTGGCATTATTGGTCGTTGCAGCCCTATCCCTTTTCTATCTATTGCAGTCTTACCAAAAGCAGGAATCATCACCACAGCCACAAGCCGACAGCATCGAGATAGAGCAAACAGAGGCTGCAGAGCAGGAACTGCCTGTAGAGCTTCGGGAGTCTGCACCGCCAATCGACGCCAGAAGTCAGCAGCAGGCAGAACTGAAAGCAGAGTTGTCTGCCCTGGTCGACCCTATCTACAACTCGACCATCGCCACCTATGACTTCAAGAAGTACGGGGGAGATCTTGATGTCTGGATGCCCCTACATAAAGAGTATGTAGAACGCATCAATAATCTCCCTAAACGTTTGGAAAAGAAATATCCCTCTCTTGACGAGATAACCATCTCCAACATTATTTGGAGCTATGCCCAGCCCTCATTGAAGAGACTGCTTAACAGACTGAATACGATCAGAGAGCAAACTGACTCCATCTTATCTGAGAGATAAGCTTCTATCTGGTTACAGAGCTTGTTTTTGGTGTACCGCTAAAGACGGGAAACGATGGGAAGAAAGTCCGCCATCCTAACAAGATTCAACCGTGGGAATGGCGTACGATTTAATATTTTGAAGTGTTAAGAATTCTATTTCGACACGATGAGACTGCCCTGTTGCACCAAAATAAAACTTAAATGGTTGCTGGCTAATAAGCCAAAATGGACGAAATGGATGAACCATGATTCGTCCATTATTTGTATCTTTGCGGTGTCAATTAATATAATTCTGAGACGATGAACAAAAAAGTGAAAGAAAAATTTGGCAGTCCGCGCATTTTTCCCTATCTTTGCCCTCGGATTGTGACTTTGTCACTCTCCAAGACATTGTGGGAATGAAAAGGAGCGTTATGCTTGTCTGACAGTTGTAAAGCCTGAGAAACTTCTACACTAAAGATGTTAAGACAATGTGTAATTAGCTTCCACGTTTGGCGTGGACTGCTATTACTATATCTTACATCTTAGGTTTTCTCAGGGTCTTCAACTGGAGATATGGGACATATCAGTGCCACGCTTCTGCATATCAATAACTAAAAACAAAAAGGCTTCCGAGGTGCTGGGGAGGTTGGGAGAAATCATTATGCCGTCAGCATTAAAGAATGTATTAGAGTTAAAAGCACTTGTTGTTTTAAGGGGAACAGGAAATTCTGGAAAAACAACAACTTTGAGGATGCTACTTGAAGAAATGTTCAGGGATCCAAACACAAATAGAATTCCTGTGCAGTTATCCTCATTTTTTGCTAAGCGCAAGGAATTTCGTATTATTGTTAAGTATTCCAATAATTATATATACCTTTCTACCTATGGTGATACTTTAGAGGATACTCAAGCGAATATTTCTTTTTTCGATGGTGAATTGGACAATAATAGATTATTCTTTTATCAGCCAGGATCCGCCGTGAAACCATTATCTAAAGATATTAACTATTTGCTGGAGTATACTCCATCTTTTTGTATATCTGCCAGTAGAAGCGATGGACGTGTTCCATTTCCATTAGAGTATTATGGAAACAAGATGCGAATCCATACATCTTCATTAGTTTGGCTTCACAAAGAGAAGGAAGTCAATATAAACCTTATTCATAATGCAAATCAACAGCATGCACATGAACTGTTAGATTTTATAGATAGGAAATTGAAAAAGAACCTTATTTAAACAAATACAACTATGTTCTCAGAAGAATTAAACAAATTGATTGAGGCTTCATTAGTTGATGGAGTCTTGACGGACAAAGAGAGAGCCGTAATCCGTAAACGTGCTTTGCTTGAAGGAGTTGATCCCGATGAAGTGGATTTAATGCTTGATGCTGAAATTGACAAGCTGAGAATTCAACAAGAAAGTGCAGTGAAGAAAGTCAAGAAATGTCCTAACTGTGGGGAGGTTATTCCGGCAATGTCGGTTTCTTGCCCAAGCTGTGGATATGAGTTCCGTAATTCTGATGTTTCAAAAGCAGTTCAAGAACTAGCTAATAGATTGAACAATGCAAAGTATGACACAGACAGACGTACAATAATTAAGAATTATCCCGTACCAACGTCAAAAGAAGATATAGTAGAGCTGTTTCACTGGGCTTTATCTAATGCTACAGGAAACAATTTTTTGGCAGGGGCTTGGCAATCTTTGTGTGAGCAGATTATATTGAAAGCCAAATATTCAATGGGCGACGATAAGCTATTAGCTGCAGATATTGAAAGATATGAGAATTTTAAGAGACAAAAGAGAAAGAGGATTTTAACAATCGTTAGTGCGATCGGGGCTATTGTACTTGTTATAGTATTATGGTTTGGTATCAGTTCATATAGAGATAACTCAGCAAAAGAATTAGCTATCAAACAGGGGCAAGAGCAATGCGATAGCTTATGTGCATTGATTGATAAGCTCCCGGTACCAAATGCAGAGAACTATAAAGAGGTTGAGCATAAGTTGCTATCAATTACTTGGAAAAAAATCAATTGCCCTAATAGAGACATAGATGAGGAAGTTAATGGAGGTCCTTTTCTTAGCATAAGCCCCGAAGGGATTATTGCTCCATATCTCATGAAGAAAAGAGCATATGCTAGTCAAATCTATGCCGTTTATAAGGAACTATTTCCTGGGGAAAATAGTGACTCCTTTTATGATGGCTTGGAAGCAAGTATGCATGCCCCAAAACAAATATATGATCCTGACGATAACATAGAAAACTGATTATGGGAATATTTGGAAAAGGAAATAGCGGCGGACTGATGAATGTAATCCGCTGCGATCAAGAAGAATATTTGGTGTGGAAGTGGCGACCTGAGGGACAAGCAGTCAACTCTACATCGCGCGAAAATTCTATACGTTATGGCAGTAGCCTCCGCGTTAAAGATGGAGAAGTAGCCATATTTGTGTACAAACAGGGTGATGGTTCTTCACAGGATTTCATCGAAGGACCGTATGATGACATCCTGAAGACAGCCAATTTCCCCGTGTTGGCTAACCTTGTTGGTGCAGCATGGGGCGGTAGCTCACCGTTTCAGGCAGAGGTCTATTTTATCAATCTGCAGGGAAACAATCAGATAAGATTTGGTGTGCCTTATTTTGATGTTTTCGACCCTCGTTTTCCAGATCATGGTGTACCCGTGGCTGTAAGAGGAACTATAACCTTCAATATTACTGACTATCGTGGTTTTATCAAACTGAATCGACTTGTTAATTTTGAGTTAGATCAGTTCTATAAGCAGATAAAAGATGCTGTTGCCAAGTATGTGAAGGGAATAGTCATGAAGGTTCCAAGTGAGATGGGTATTCCTCTAGTACAAATGGAAAGGGAACTTCTAACCATCAACGACAGAGTAGAAGAGCGCCTTAAAAAGAGACTTGAGGATGATTTCGGAGTCAACATGAAAGGTCTGGATATTTCATCTATTGACGTTGATAAGGACAGTCCTTATTATAAGGAGTTGGAGAGTGTTACAAAAGATATTACTGCCCGCACTACTCAAGCTCAGGCCGAGGTGAATATCAAGAATCTGCAAGATACCCAGCGCATTAATGCTGAAAACATGGAAGAGTCGCTTCGTATTCAGCGTGAAGAGGCGCAGCGTGCTCAGCGCTTACAGACAGAAACCAACTTCATGGGTGCGCATACCATTGATGTACAAGCCGATGTGTTGAAAACAGGTGCGCAGAGTCTCGGTCAGATGGGAACGTTCAATGCCGGTTCTGGAGGTTCTGGCGGCATGAATCCTGGCGGCATGATGGCTGGTATGATGATGGGCGGAGCTATGGGGCAGCAGATGGCCGGCATGATGAACAATCTGGGACAGCAGATGCAGAACGGCATGAACACACCTCCACCTATGCCCAATGTTCAGTATCATATTTCTGTGAATGGTCAGCAAATGGGGCCTTTCCAGATGCCACAACTACAGCAGATGGTGCAATCAGGTCAATTGACACAACAGACTTACGTGTGGAAACCAGGAATGGCAAACTGGGAGTTTGCAGGCAATGTGTCTGAATTAGCCTCCCTGTTTAGCATGGGTACGCCTCCGCCACCTCCAGTACCTAATATGTAATTAAAAAGATTAGACGATGAAAGAATTTAAAGCAAATCCGTTAGGTAAGGGAAATAACAAGCTCTTCCCACCAAAAATACAAATCCTTGAAGAAGGGGTGAAGTATATTCAACAGGGCGCATTTAAAGGAACGGAGTTCTTGGTGCCCTATTCTGAGATCAGGGATGTCAACATCAGTACTCCTTTTATTGGGTTCGCCTCTATTGAGATATATGGAGGTAAATTCTCAAGACTAGATCCAATCTCTGGGTTTTCGAACTATGAGGTCAGGGAGATGAAGGAATATATAGAATTAGGGAAAAAAGATGTTAAGAAACTTCATGCAGTATTGAGCGGAAAAGCCGATATTGAAGATTATGAGGATGAACTTGACGATGATGACGATGATATAGATGACGAGGTCGAATCAACGAAAGCGATTCAGCCATCAGAAGTTTCATCGAAAGAAGAGCCGTCTATAAAAGAAACTGCAAAAACCGTAGAGACCTCAAAACCTGTTGGACCACCGCCTCCACCAAGTTTTTCATTCTATGCGCTCATAGACAACAAGCAGTATGGGCCATACGATAAGGTTCAGTTCAAGCGTTTGGTAGATAATGATATGGTGACAGATAAGACATACGTGTGGACTGAAGGTATGGATAATTGGAAACAAGCGAAGGATGTATCTGAAATGGAAGAATTTTTTCCTAAGAGTAATCTTATGACACCTCCGCCACCACCCCCATCACCACAAGGACCACCGCCGCCTCCAATTGGATGAATAAATTAACTGAATTGAATTATGGATGATAACAGTTTCTTTTCAATGGATCGCCTGATTGAGTTTGGCCTTGGGATGGGTGTGGCTCAACAGATGATAAACGTGATGAACCAGAGTATGCGCTCGATGTATGTGCCTGGCTCTGTACAATCTATGCCACAGCCCGCACAGTGCATATACTATGTGGCTATTGATGGTAAGGCTGTCGGCCCGCTTAATGATAGCGAACTGTCTCAACTGATTTCACAGAAGAAGGTCAATAAGGATACGTTGGCTTGGGTTCCGGGAATGACGGCTTGGCAGGCTATCGAGAATGTTCCAGCCATTTTAAAGGTCATAGCATTAACCCCTCCACCATTGAGCGTATGAAAGTGAATGTTGTACTTATGGTCTTGTCCGTAGTGGCATCCCTCTTGCTTGGCTATGCGGTCTATTCCGTTGCAGGGATAGACCCTGAAGCCTTGTTGGCAGGCATATTTTCTGCCGTTTGTTTTATGTGTACGTTAATTCCTGCTTTGGGGATAAGGTATGAGACAATGGGAATGTCTGTGAATCTCCGTGTTCTCTCAATGGTTGCGTTCGTGGTAATGCTCATCAGTCATTTCTCTTTCGCCGCCATCCTGATAAAAATGCCGTATTACGTCATCGTGAACGGTCTCATAATATGTATCTATTTAGGTGTTGCATATTCTATTAACTCAACAAAACAAAAATGATAGTGATGTTTTACAAAATAGGTTTATAATAATATTTAATAGTTAGATTATGGCAAACATTGTATCCTTTCAAGGAAGAAAACTGAGAATTAATGGTGAAAGAATAGAGTATTTCCACGAAGGTGCAGGGCAATGGATGGATGATGGCCCAGCTCCTAGTGGATTAGAAGATCTCTATGTAAAATTGGGGACTCTTTATGCTAAAGACTATAATGGAGTTGAGTATAAAAGAAGCGAGTATGGTGCTTTCTCTCCTGTTGTAAAGAAAACCAAGAAGGAAAAAACGCAATCTTCATCATCAAAGCCTAAATCAAAAAAAACACTTTGGTTGAAGATTATCCTATTCCCATTTTGGCTAGTCTGGAAAACAATCGTGTTTATATGGAAAGCAATTCCAGGATAAATTGTAATTAAGCTACTCATTTGTATAATCACAAACAGAAAAGTTTTTATGACTAAATATTTAAAACTTCTTGCATTTTTAGTGCTATTCCCCTTAAATTTGAATGCTCAAGGAATATTTGGAAATTTATTAGGAGGACTATTAGACAAGACAAGTGCTACAAATGGAAGTGTAAAAGTAATAAATGACCGCTTGTGTTTTGTTGGTCGTACTAAAAAAAAGATGCCATATGACAATGGACAATTTCATTGTACTAACTTTGATTATACTCCATTTATAGGTAATGGAACTCTCTTTGATCAAAAGACAGGAGCTTTTATCCAAGGTGCCAGACATGGGTCAAATACTACCCAGGACGTTGTAATAGGACAATTCAATAATGGCTACGTGACAAATGCAACTGCAGAGTTTAGAATGAACTACAATCTTTCTGAATGGTCGTATAAGGGAGATCTTATGATAGAATATGACAACAATTATGTTTCGTATATATTGCTTCCTAAAGGTATTATAACCACCCGAAATAGTTATAATAGTACTATCGTGAAGAAGACAATTCCAGTTATTGACACCGTAGAAGTGAAAAGAAACCTGAGAACATTTGAATTGGATTTCCCCTATATGAGAATTCTGTCTTCGTATGCTTTCAATTTGGATAATCAAGACTTTTTTGGTATTCCTTCGGAATTTTTCAAACAATATGATGTCCTTTTTGAAACTTCATATGTAGAAGACAAAGGATGGCAGTTTAAGTGTAATTCTTCAAATCCTGGGCTAAAAAAGGATAGGTCAGAAGAAATTATTCTAAAGGTAGTGGATTGCAGTAAAGGTAGGGTTGAGTTCAAGGATGGCTCATGGTACTCACGACGATATGATACGATGGGGAATCCTATAGCTGAGTTTGCTGTTAAACTGGCAGACGGTTCGATTATCTTGACATGTGTCAATAACGACATACAAAATCTAAGGGCTCAAATTAAATATAACAATGGTGACAATTATGATGGAAAAGTAAATCTCGTGGATGCACATAATTTTTATATTAGACCTAGTATCCTTGAGTCAGATGAGTATTATTTCCGTAATCTCTCATTAAAAAAAGATATCTCGCTTATAACTGGTGTCTATAATTATGCAAATGGGACATCTACAAGATACGAAAACGGATATAATGATAATGCTCGCCAACAAATAGCGATAGAACAAGCCAAGAGGCAAAGAGAAGCAAAACAGGCTGCACAGGAAAAGGCACAAAAGAATGCAGCTAGGTTGGCTCAGACAAAAAAACTGCTTCCTCGGCTATATGGCAAAAAGTATAGTTACAGCTCATATTCTGATTATTATACAGGCTGGGTAAAACACAACGGAAACTCATCTATAAGATTTTCGCCAAATCGCCAAGATGTTTTTATTAATATTGGAAGTGGTTCTTATTGGCTGAAAATGGATGAAATAATAGAGACAGGGGAGATTAGTTGTCATGAAGTGGGAGCCGGTTATTTGGCAGGAACATGCTATCTTACTCCTTCTATGAAAAATGGAGCAATGGAGTTTTTGATTTGTTTCCCAACAACAGGAGGTCTTAGGTATAAACTATCAAAATAATTTATTTACATTATGAAAAAGTTTTTTATTTTATCAACAGTGCTGTTTATCAGTTTGTTAGGTTATGCTCAAACGAGTAATTTGTCTGATGTTATTTCCATCAAAGACGCTATCGCTATTTACAATGGAGGTATAGCGTTAGCAAAATCAAAATTAACTACTGCTGGCTATAAATTCTGTGGTCAAGGAACGCTTAGTAGCTATTGGGCTAAAAACTGCGAATATTCCAAAAGTCAAGAGAAAGCTATAAAGTTTACTAAGGGAACGAGCAGTGTAATCGCTATCCCCAATAAAGATAAGGGGGTTACTATTACGGTATTTAATGAGAGTGCGTACAAGAAAATTAAAAGCCAGATCATAGCAATGGGATATAAGAACACCGATAGTTGGGGGAGTTCTTGCGGCAATTATTTCGAAACATTCGAAAAGAGTGGATACCCTAAAATTACTGCCAGCGATGAAAGTGGTGATAATCCTGGTATGCCGTTCAATATCATTTTTGAAGAATAAGAACATGATAGGTAAACTATGAAAAAGAAAATATTTGTATTATTGACAGTAGCAACATTGATTTCAGCCTGTCAAAGTGAAAAGGCACCAATGTTTGTAAAATTGCCCGCTATACCATTTAGCGTGGAAGGTACTCATGCTGATCTTATAAAAGGAGCCAACTCTGAATGGTTTTTCCTGCGAGACTCTGTTGCTAATGAGGAGACGGATACAATTTATAATGTAACCGTTGATGCAAAACTGAAGGTGGAGAAGACGTTTACCGCAGAAAAACTGGATACACTTCCACAACTAAAGTTCATCTCTCCTTCTGGAGAAGAATTAATTGTAATGGATGTCCAGGATTCCGCTGTGATAAATGATTTCATTGGATATTATCTAAAAGAAAGGTTAGGGATCAATCGAGAAATTCGTTTCGTAGGAAAAATAAATAAGAGCAAATACCTCCAATTAGCACAGGCCCAAAAGGCTGTCTTGGTGCACTTCTCACTATATGATCCTGAGGCTCATGCAGATCCCCAAATAACTGCCCTGTTGGATGAGTATGAAACGGGTTATGAGAATGTGAAATCAATGGTAGATGATGGTATTCCGATGGGATCTACAATGATGATGAGAATAATTAGTCAAATGGATGATGTGGCAACAAGCCTTAAAGCTAAAGAAAAGCAGATGTCACCAGCTCAGTTAAAGCGATATCATTCGATTCTCTCCAAAATAAAGAAGCTCAGGTAATAGATATCCTCAAATTCAACGTTTTAATATTCAGATGCATAGAATTCTTGGGGTCATTTTAACCTTAACATTGGCGGTATCTACACATGCCCAATCCTCTCAGTCGAAGTCAATCTCGTATATCGAGATGACTTCGACTTGGGTTCATGTCTATGATGAAAGTGGGAAGAAAATTTATACTGACACAAGATCACGGTTTGGTGATGTGGTGGGGTACAGTTCGTCATTTTTCATAGTCTTGCGTGGCAGTTTTTATGTACTTTACGATGCCAACTGCAAGCGACTTAATACCTTATCAGTGGAAAATATTGGAGAGATCCTTTCTGTGGTAGGGAAAACATTTGTTGCCCGTAAAGGATCATTTGTTAGCACATACGACCAGACGGGGAAAAGATTGAATACGAGAACAGTTCAATAAACCCTAAGCGATCTTCTTTAAAAAACAATCCGATTATGTTCTGCATTTGGCCTGGCACAGACGATTCGCAATTCGAATCAATTTGTGATGGCCAAGATAGATGCGGATGGCACTATCAGGAACAGTAATAACTCGTATTTGGGCAAGATTGAGAGTAGTGGCACAGTCAGAAATAGTCACAAATCTGTACTTGGAAAAGTGGAACGTGAAGGTACCGTCAGAGACAGTTTTAGTCCCTCTACCCCAAAAGACAAATATCAGGCCGTAACCTCTTCATGATGTATCACCTGCAATATCGGAGCCTGAAGCGCTCTCTCTATAGCGACGAGGGTATCGATTGTAAAGTTATGGGTACCTCGCATCCACTTGCTTATTTCCGCTTCCTTCTTGTCAAGGAGCAGAGCCAGATCTTTCTGCTTCAAACCTTTGTCAGTCATAATTTCGTGGATTCGATCCACAATCTGAAACGAAAGGTCAACAGACTCACGAATCTCGGGATTCACCTGCCTGCGGCGATTTTCCAAAATACTACTTCTTCTCATAGCGTGTAAAATTCAAATTACCTACAATCTCTTTGTCAACTAGAACAATCGAGCCATCGCTTATACGTGAAGATATAAAACGGCTCGTGTCTATCAGAAGTTTCACGTAAGGAGCCAGCTGCTCGCTTTCCTCCCAAGTGGTGGCATCTTTCACCCCTCCGTTTCCGAATACCAGAATCTTATCTGACAATCTCAGGCAGTAAAGGCGCACCTTGTTGCCAACGTCGATGGGAATAACGCCTACACCATCTCCATAATGGCCTTCTGGTCTGAAATACCTTTCCAATGCACCTTTCTCTGCTATCTTGTCTATCCAAGAAATGATTACGTCAATCTCATCGTCATATTCGCATCCAATGGGGAATTTCTCAAAGAAAGCCTCCATTTCCGTCAGTTCCTCACCTTCCAGATGTATGCTGTAGAAATTGACGTTATCGTATTCCTCAACGAGTTCTATCGTATATTCTTGTTTCATTATTATATTTAAATTCTTAACTTATAAGTTATGACGGTGCAAATATACGATGTTTTTATGAAATATGCAAGAAATTAACTTAAAAATTAAGTGTCGAAGCAAATTGAGTGGCGAAAAGTTGTAAGTTGAGTATCTTAGGGGAAATGAAGAAGATGATGATCCTGGCAATGATGATTGTCACCATCAGGCAGACTTCCTCAAACTCAAAGGGATTCGTCTATTAATTCATAAATTCGAGAGGAAGCTGTTTTGTTAGTGTGTGTGAACGTGACGTGCATTATTCGGTGCCTGTATTCTCTACTATACAGATGGTAGATTGCTGATTACAAATTATTTACGCATTATTTTACCTCTACTAATCCTCTACCGCGCTTCTATACGTTTGTAAGTGGACGAGGCATCGTTTCTATGAAGGAGAAGAAATGTTCCCACGTTGGGAACATGGCATTCCCACCTTGGGAATAAATATGAAGTACCAGATGTTATTGTCGTCTTTATGAGGTTGGAGGCATGCTGATGGTTAAAATTATTCCCAATTATTTGGCGCATTGGCAAATAATGCTTATCTTTGCCACGATGTTTGAGAAAGAGATAGAGGAATACGAGCTCATCAGGGCGGAATATCAGGAGAAGATCGCTGACAGGATGAGCCGTGAGCAGTGGATGGAGTACAATGAGATTCTGTTCTCTGCCCACTCCTGTGCTATCGAAGGCAACTCTTTTACAGTCGATGATACGCGCATTCTCCGAGAACAGGGTATGGCGATGATCCCCGTAGGACGCTCGCTGCTGGAGTGTACGGAAATGGCCGACCATTTCAGGGCCTTCGACTATATGGTAGGTCAACTGGAGCATCCGTTTGATGAGGCTCTGTTGAAGGAGGTGAACCGTCTGGTGACGGAGCATACGCTTGCGTATCGTGCCCCTGGGGCGATTGCAGGAGAATACACGACAGAGGATATGGCTGCTGGCGACACCGTGTTTGGCAATCACGAGGCTCTGATAGCCCGTGTGCCGTCGCTGATGGCATCCACAGAGAGAGCTGTCGGCGACGGGCAGCACCCCTTGATAGTTGCAGCGAAATGGCATGGGTATTATGAGTATCTGCATCCGTTCCGTGATGGTAATGGCAGGACAGGTCGCCTGCTCTCCAATTTCCTTCTGCTCAGGGCGGGGCATCCGTTGCTGATCATCGAACTGAAGGATCGTTCTGAATATATCTCCGCCTTGAAACAGATTAGGACGGAAGGCTCTGACGAGTACCTTGTCGCGTTCTTCTTCAAGACCGCTATTGGGCGAATGGAGAGCGAACTTGCCCAGAAACGGAAGAATTCGCTTCCAATGATGTTCTTTTAATTTGATGTGGAGGCTTCCTGCAATCCCACGGAAGCTTCATGCAATCCCACGGAAGCTTCCTGCAATCCTATGGAAGCTTCATGCAATCCTATGGAAGCTTCATGCAATCCTATGGAAGCTTCATGGAATTGCGAGAAGGCTTCCGTCAGTTGACAGGAAGATTCGCGCGCGTACGCGCATAGTTGTTATATGCGGTTTTTACCTTACACCTCTTACACCTCCTACACCTCCTGCACTTTTGTGCATTTCGGTCAGGTGTAAGAGGTGTAGGAGGTGTGGCTTGTTTTTTTGTTAGCCTACTATACGCGCGCGAAGGCAACATCGCCCTTGTCGTTGCGCGATTGAGACCAGGATCAGAGCATGGCGAGCGCCTTGTCCTCAGCTGCCTCCATGATCTCTCGCTCACCGGGACCCTTGTCGTTGATGCCGCAAAGGTGGAGGATGCCGTGGATGATGACACGGTGGAGCTCTTCGTCGTAGGGACGGCCGAACTTGTCGGCATTAGTAAAGACAGTGTCGAGCGAGATGAAGATGTCGCCGCTGATGGTCTTGCCCTCACTGTAGTCGAAGGTGATGATGTCGGTATAGTAGTCGTGACCCAGATACTGATTGTTGACTTCGAGTATCTTTTCGTCGTCGACAAACATGTATCCGATCTCGCCTATCTTCCTATGGTATGACTCGGCCACCTGATGAATCCAGTTGCTGGTGTCACGCTTCCTGATATTGGGGAACTTCACCCCTTCTGCTTCGTATGTGATCATAAGATTAAACTTTCTTAGGTAAGTATTCGCTGACATCGACGCCGAAGTGCTGCAGCTCGCGCAGGGCACTCGAAGAGACGCTGGCCAGCTGGGGCTCGGTATAGAGCAGGATGGTCTCGATGCCTCCCAGCCTGCGGTTGAAGTCGGCCTGCCACTGCTCGTACTCGAAGTCGCTGACGCTGCGCACACCCTTGACGATAAACTGTGCGCCTTCGGCCTTGGCAAAGTCCATCGCCAAGCCATAATAGGGTTTCACCTCGATGCGTGGCTCGTCGGCATAGAGGCCGGCTATTGTGCTGATGCGCTCTTCTGCCGAGGGCATGTCGGGCTTATGCACGTTGTCGCCCACGACGCCGATGACCAACCGGTCAAACAGTGGCAGGGCACGTCGCACGATAGAATCGTGGCCGATGGTATAGGGGTTGAACGAACCCACGAAGATGCCTGTTTTCATTTCAGTCGAATAGGTTTGGTTCCATGATGTTGCCTCCATAGGGATTACGCCCGAAGTGGCGGTAGGCCAGCTCAGTTACCATGCGTCCACGGGGCGTGCGCTTGATGAAGCCCTCCATGATGAGGAAAGGTTCGTAGACCTCCTCGACGGTGCCCGCATCCTCGCCGATGGCCGTGGCGATGGTGGTGATGCCCACGGGGCCGCCACGGAACTTGTCGATGATGGTGAGCAGAATCTTGTTGTCTATCTCGTCGAGGCCGTACTGGTCGATGTTGAGGGCTTCGAGGGCCACCTTGGTAATCTTGGTGTCGATACGCCCGTCGCCCCTCACTTGTGCAAAGTCGCGCACGCGACGCAACAGGGCGTTGGCGATACGGGGCGTACCGCGGCTACGGCCCGCTATCTCGAGCGCAGCATCCTCGGTGATGGGTACGGCCAGTATTGAGGCCGAGCGCTCAATGATGCGCTGGAGCGTCTCCGGCTCGTAGTACTCCAGGTGCATATTGATGCCGAAGCGGGCACGGAGGGGAGCCGTGAGCAGTCCGCTACGGGTGGTGGCTCCCACGAGTGTAAACGGGTTGAGGTCGATCTGTATCGAGCGTGCCGAAGGGCCTTTGTCGATCATGATATCGATGCGATAGTCTTCCATCGCCGAGTAGAGATACTCCTCGACGACAGGTGACAGGCGGTGGATCTCGTCGATGAAGAGCACGTCGTTCTTCTCGAGTGATGTCAGGATGCCGGCCAGGTCGCCCGGCTTGTCGAGCACGGGGCCGGAAGTAATCTTAAAGCCCACGCCCAGCTCATTGGCAATAATGTTCGACAGGGTGGTCTTACCCAGTCCTGGGGGGCCGTGCAGCAGGGTGTGGTCGAGGGGCTCGCCACGATACTTGGCAGCCTCCACGAACACTTGCAGATTCTCCACCACTTTCCGCTGACCACTGAAGTCGGAGAAAGCCAGCGGACGGAGTGCATTCTCAAAGTCTTTCTCGCCTTGAGAGAACCGTTCTTCGCGTATGTCAAAATCCTCATCCATCATATATCGGCTGCAAAGTTACGAAAAAAGGTTGATTCCGGAATGCATTTTCAGAGATTTTACGCAGAATTTTCGTAAATAAAGGACGGGACAGAGAATAAGGAGGTCATCGGTAAAGTCGATTGCACGGCAAGAAGTTCGGTTTCTGGCTGAAAGCAAACAAAGAAAGAAAAAATACCGCCCGAAAGCGAACCAATGGCTTTCGGGCGGTATTGTGAACTAATCAGAACATGTAGTATTTGGTCAGGAAATAGCTCTTGTTCCAATCAACGATCTTTACTTCAGACTCCTTTGCAGGATGGATGTCGTTCACATCGAGTACCATCACCTTCTTGTCCGTCGTGTCGTAAAGAGGCCACTCCTTGGCCTTGCCGTCAGGAGACTGTTCGGCAGTGAGCGACGGGTTGCCAGTCTTGGCGAACTGCACCCACATCTTGCGCATGGTCTTGCAGAAGGTGGGGTCGATGTCTGTCTGATCCGGATGGCAGAATACGATGGGAAGCTCTTCACCATGTGCAGCCTTCAGCTTTGGTTCAGAAGCCTCCACCCTATAGAAATAGGTGTACGACTTGCCACCGGCATTGGTCTGGTTCTCCGACATTCTCATGCACGGTGCAAGGAACCAGCTCTGGCTGAACAGACGGCAGTCGGGCTCCCAGTTTTCGCCTTGCTGGTCAGCGAGGTAGCTGTTGACAAGTGCTATCTCGTCTTCGGTCATCTGGGCAAACTTTTTCGCCTTGCGGTCTGCGGCCCATGCCATAAAGCCATCCGTACCCATAGCCAAGGCGAAGAAATTAAACTCATCCTTGTTGCAGCCCTGCAGGAATGTGATGTCCTTCGCAGCGCCGTTGGCGTATGCCGTATGCGGCTCCAAAGGCAGTATTTTGCCGTCTCTTTCCGGGAATGTGTTCAATGCATACGGGGAAGCAGCCTCTACCAGTTTCTTGGCATCGATCTTCAGCAGGTCGGCAACGGTCTTGCAGTCTAATGCCTTCATAATGCCGTCTGTGCAGGCGATAGCCTCTTCCGTAGAACGCGTGACAGCGGGGGAGCCGCTCTGAGCGATGATCTTCTGGAAATAGTTCTGTGAGCCTTCGATCAGTGCTTGCAGTGTACAGCTAGCAGAACCGGCAGACTCGCCCCAGATGGTCACGTTGTCAGGATCACCACCGAAGCCTTCGATGTTCTCATGCACCCACTTCAGTGCCATCTTCTGGTCAAGAAGTCCCAGGTTCTGTGCATCAGGATAATCCTTGCCGTCTGCCAAGTGAGACAGATGTAGGAAGCCCATAACACCGAGTCTGTAAGCAACTGTCACGACGATGACGTCAGGATTCTCCTTGATGAGATTGGTGCAGTCAAACAGGTCCATGCCCGTACCGCCGCCCACAAAGGCACCGCCGTGAATCCATACCATGACGGGCTTCTTCTCATCCGACTTGTCCTCTGCCTTCCATACGTTCAGATACAGGCAGTCCTCACCCATTGAGGGAACGATTCCTTCAGCCTGACAGGCACCTTTTCCATATTCGAAGGCCTCATACACACCGTTGTCCGCTGTATATTCCACCGGAGCCTTCCAGCGCAGGTTGCCAACGGGCTGCTGGCCGACAAACGGGATGCCCTTATAGATGATGACATTGTCTGTCTTCTTGCCGATGAAGGTGCCATTAATACACTTGACTGCCAAATCATTGTCGACAGTTCCGCCCTCAGGCTGTGGAGCCGGGTTGTCAATTTGGTCGCTACAAGAAGTGAGTACGGCCGTTGTGCCGCAAATCAGGATGGCGGCAAGCATCCATTTCAATTCACATTTCATAATTCACAATTTGTAATAGTCGTTACTTTTGATTCGTCTTATAAGCTTCGACACGCTTCGACACATTCTCCTTAATGTTGTTATAGAAGTACGAGTAGTCGCTGGCGTGACGGCCGTCAGGGCCGAAAAGCTGAGTGGCGACATCAGCAATCTCGGGGGCTACCGGCTCGGAGGCGGCGTGTGTCACAACCGTACCGCGCTCAACATTAACCTGTGCATCAGCACCGACATCGACAATCTCGTTCTTGCCGGTCTTCTCGTTCGGCATATACGAACCTAAGTTCATGCTTGCCGGGGCGTATGTATTGTCGAGCTTCCAGTTAAGCGGGTTGATGCTGATGGCTCCGGGATACAGCACGACAGTCGAGGCGTTCTGCTCCACGTTCTTGGGACCCTCGGTATTCCAGCTGATGATGACCCCCGTGTCACTCTCGCCGGTGGCAAACTTCCAGTGCGGGTTGGCTGCAAGGTCATCTTTCGTAACGGAAAAGCCAATCACATAGGCTGCAATCATGCGCTTGTAGTAGTCGGGATGCTCCTTAAAGTACTTCTTCAGAACGAGCTTACACATGGCCGAGCCCTGGCTGTGGCCCGCGATGATGAACGGACGGCCCTGGTTGTAGTGTTCGAAGTAGTAGTCGAGTGCGCCTGTGATATCATCATAGGGAATGCCCGAAAGTGCAGCGTCAATGTTGCCGTCTCTCTGCCAGACTTCTCCTGAGTTCTTAAGGCCAGACTGGCGGTAGAAGGGCACGAACACGTTAGTGACATCCTGAAACGCGCTTGCATGGGCATCGTATTCGAATGGAGCTTTCTGCCTCATCTCCGGGTTGTCGATGGCTGCGTAGGGAGAAGCGCCTTCGTCATAACTTGACACGACATACTCCGTAGCGAGGATGTAGAATGTGTCGAACTCCTTGGTGATTTCCGGAACCTGTAGCCAGTTGGATTTCTGGGAATAGTCGATTGCATCTTTCTCCTCAGGATCTACAGGAGCCGGGTTGTCACCATTGTCTGAAGTGCATGCTGTGAATACACCTGTGCCGCAAATCAGGATGGCGGCAAGCATCCAATTTTTAAGATTTCTCATATTACAATTATTGGGGTTAGTATTTTGATTATGGCGCAAAGGTAGTTAATTCCCCTTGAAATTGCAATATCTGAAAAGTCTTGGACGGTAGGTTTTTACAATTCTGAAACTGAATTTACAATTCTGAAAGCCTCACTATTCCGTCGTGCTGTGCATCCACGCGGTGACAGTCGTTCCCATGACCTGCTTGAAGACGGCGCTGAATGTGCTGTAGCTGCGGAAACCGCTCTGGTAGGCCAGTTGCTTGGCTATCACTGGCTGGCTGGTAGCGACCGCCTCATGGTAGAGCTGGATGAAGTGCTGGATACGCAGACTGTTGATGTAGGCATTGTAGGTGGTACCCTTGGCGGCAAAGTACTTACTAAGATAGACACGGTTGGTGCCTACCAGTTTGGCGAGTTGGGTAGCGGATATGTCGTATTGCAGGTAGAGCTGAGGTTCCTCGCAATATTGCTTCAACAGCGGTCCAATGTTGTTACGGACGGTCGACGATTGGGCATGGTCTTCCACATTCTCTGAGGTTACTGGTTCTTCTGCATCATGAACGGATATGCTCAGGTCGCTGAGCGTTTCCACCCGCCACAGGAGATAGCAGATGAGTATAATGTTGTTCACCTGCGTGATGTATTTATATATCATGTTCTTGATGCCGAATGCGTAGATGCCGAACACCAGCAGGATAATAGCCAGTACCGCCAGACTCTGCCACACCTCCTTGTTCTCAAGGTCAGCATAGTTGTCGCGTAGCCAGTGGCCGTACTGTCTTGTTGCTCGAACCATATATATTATTAAGCCAATGGCCAACAACAGATGATAGCCATAGAACTGGGGCATAATGTCAAAGTAGTTGTAGACAAGGCTCACCGCCAGTCCTATGATGACGGGGGCCACCATCAAGCCTACGGGCCACAGTGGTCGTCGGCGGTCTTGTAGCAAAACGAGCAAAAGGACAATCGCACAAGGGATGAGCGTCATGAAGTCGAGCATTGCGCCTACAAGATAACTCTGCAATATTTCCTTGCTTGAGGTGTGAAAAGCGACCGGCAGATACCACAGGTGGCTCAGCGTCATGCAGGCAAAGAAAGCCGCCGTCCATCGACGCAGGCGTACAGACGATGTGACATCGGGCGCAATGGCATTGGCCCGTCGGAGCAGCAGATAGCAACTGGCCATCAAGGACATCATTGCCACTGCTCCATAAAGCATTATATAGAAAAGATCTTCCCGAATCTGATCGTACATGATAGGTAGATGTTAATATCACTGCAAAGTAAGCGAAAAAAAAGCTTCCCAACAACATTTTTTGCAAATAAATTGTTTACAGGCTCCATTTTATCCTATTTCAGGCGAAATCTATTCCAATTTGGATTCTTGAGTCTGTCTTCGCCACACCCATGCTCTTTTCTCCTTGTGGATCTAAGGCCTGGTTGGTTTATCTTTTCATTTTCACCCCGCAACTTCGTCCCTTGCACGCAAATCAGAATTTCAAAAACCTTGCTAACCTTGCTAATTCGGCGGGGCGATTCATATAAACAATACTGTCATGTTGCATTGATGATGTTTAAGCTACAGCCAATAGTAGACCATCCATCAGACTCAGGTGTTCTGCTGCCAACTTGTCGAAGGAGTTGATGTCAGTTCATCTTATGTTAAAAAGCGACAGAATAATTCACATAAAAGTAAATTATTTGCTTGAAAAGTTGCGAGAATAAACTTTTATTCTTATTTTTGCGACCAAAATACATCGTCGTTACAGGTTCACAATTATTGGGACAACTGACATTTACAATTGATGACTAAAAAAAGGAGGGCCTTATGAAGACAAATAGAATCATGGATGAGATTCGCTCAACCATCTCGCCAGAGATGAAGATGCAGATGGAACTGTCGGTGGCCATTGCCAACCGCATCTACGACATCCTCGAAAAGAAGGGGTTGACGCAGAAAGACTTTGCCCAGATGATGGGAAAGACCGAAACCGAAGTGAGCCGTTGGCTGTCGGGAACCCATAACCTCACCTTGGCGACCCTTTGTAAAATTTCTGTTGCTCTTGGGGAAGACATCATCACGATTCCAAGACGTTTGCCAACTTCCTCAATAAAAATGCGCCAACTTCCTCAATAGAAATACGCCAAAAGCCTCAAAATATGCTCAATCCTTAGAAGGAGATATTTTCCACTATCGTGACAAAGACAATCTGGAAGCAGACCTCATTATTCGTTTACATGATGGAAGATGGGCTGCTGTAGAGGTTAAGTTAGGAAGCAAAGCCATAGATGAAGGTGCTAAGCATCTCTGTGATTTAAGAGAGAAGGTTGATACTTCAAGAGTTGGAGAACCAGCATTCCTTATGATTGTGACGGGTGGAGAGTTTGCCTACAGACGAAAAGATGGTGTATTTGTCGTTCCAATAGGCTGTCTGAAAGATTAGCTATATGCGGAATTATTTCGGGCGTAAACTGGGATAAAAACGCAGTTTCCGCCCGAAATGTTTATACGGTTTATGCGGAAGAATCGGGAAAGTTTCACAATCTGGACAATTCGTTTGAAGCTATAGTTACTTGTCAATTATTTCCACAGTCCAAACGAGGTGAAGGGCTGTGTTAATGTGACCAGGGCTGGAGGACACTTGTCCTAGGCCGGCAGTATCTCCTCCTTGATATTCCTTCCTCCAGTTCCTCCACTTGCTGGAGAACATCCTTGCTTAATCTTACTCCCACTTCGCGTGAGTTTTCAATGATGCTGTATAGTTTTTCAAGTTTGGTCACGGGAGTAATTTTTTTCGTTCTTCTATATCACATATATTCAGATAAGTTCCACCTGCCTCTCAAAGAGGGGCATTTCTGCGTAGAACGGTGCAAAGATAAGCACAAATCATTTAAGTTTCGTAAGTGATGCCGTAGGCATCTGACAATGGTTCTTCAGGTATGAAGCGACCAAGGTCGAGCGGCCAGCCATTTCAATGGCTGGTAATGAGGATGTTAACGGATAGCGTGCCGTAGGTACGCGACAGGGATTTAATGTCGCGTACCTAAAGGCCCGCTTTTTCCTGGCCGCTTTATACCAGCCGTTGAAACGGCTGGCTACCATTGTCACGCCCCGCTGGGGCTTTGTATTAC
>ODAI010348511.1_pt1 | contig 39195 bp, 24 predicted proteins | sample 1539321 | NCBI WGS metagenome assembly ODAI01 (sample SAMN02144231, study PRJEB22623) | gut metagenome | biome: sheep rumen | host: Ovis aries | place: New Zealand
GTTATGTATGTCACATTCGTGGTGACTCCGGGCGCGACAGCGTGCCTTGTACATCACCGTTGAGTCGAAGTCCATCCTCAGCGTGATTCCGTCAGCCCTGATTCCCAGCGTGTCGGCCTCGTCGTACTCCTGTGTGTAGGGAGCGTAGTTAATCTGGTAGCGGTCAGCGTTAATCCCTATCACCGGGCCCCAGTCGCTCGGCTCCATGGTGTCCCAGGCAAAGACGGCGTGTGCCGAGTCCAGCTCCGTCAGGCGGAAGTTCTGCACCGCCTGTGGCCGCAGCGGGTGGCGGTGGGGGAGGTTGATGCGGGTGCTGTCCTCCGGCGGTCGCACGATGGGGAAGATTGCAAAACTAACATATTTAGTCGGCCAAAATTGCCCGGGGTCCCTTGGTAAATCCGTGCACGTGTAACACGCCCAGTCCACCAGTCCAGGATAAACTTGTTTACTGAATCCCCATACGCTGTCCAGTCCGTCCCCCATCACGTTCCTGTACCAGGAACTCGTATTGCAAGCCGTGTCCTGGGTTGCACTTGAGAATTGGTATCCCCTCAGTCGGAAATTATAAGGCCAATAATTGGTGTCTGGCCGCACATGGTTCCACACGCTGTACGGCGAAACGCTCAGGCCCATGTAAAAACGTTGGTTGGCCGGAATCACCAAAGGCTCGGCAAAATAGAACTCATAGAACGGGGCCACGACAGTGTCGGGGTAGTTAGTTGTGGAATAGGTCGGATTCTTATACGTCCTCACAAACTGGAAACTGGCATAGTGCACGGGCGGCCGTTCGATGAAACAATACAGCTCCGACATCATGGTGTCAATCCTGGCGCAGTAGGACGAGCTGTCCAATCGGTGTTCCAAAAACACATGCATGTACAAATAAGGAATATATTCCAAATCCCATGCGGCCACTGCGACACCATAAATCATGGTTGGATTGGGTGTGCGGTAAGCGGTGGCAACATAGTCATCGGGTTTGAAATTTCCCCAATAAGCATTGCTGTGGACAAGCATATCCTCTTGACCGGGGGGCGGTGTAAAGAGATAGCCCGGGGTGCCGACAGGATATATGGGATAGACCGTCGGCTGCCCCATCAGCTGCATTCCTACAGCCAACAATAGCAAAATCAATGACAAGCGCTTCATATATATAGTGTGTTTATTTTATTCCGAATCAATCATTCTAGCAGCAATTACTGAAAGAAACATTCCCTGCATATTTTCACTCTACACAAATAGGCATTAAATTAGTCTGTTCTGGCCCGACAACCACTTGCCAAAAGTGGCTCACCGGCAAATATTGGTCGTATATAAAATGGTATGCACTGGGTGATATAATGTCAGACCCTTTCAAAAGGTAATCGGTTCCGTCATAACAGTTGCCCACGCCTCCCATAATTCCAGATTTGATTGCCATGCCGTACTTCCCTCCTGTGGTTATGAAATAATTTTTTGACATTGCATCTATAGAGTTCAAAAGCATGGGGGGCATATTGTCAACAATGCAGGGCCGATAATAGTAAGAATGGTTACTGCTGAGGTCTACCTTACATACCATATCTCTGATGAAACTGGTTGGTATGAACTTATCGGTATAAAGCACCAAAATGCTGTCCGTACCCGGGCAATGTGCAACATCTTTCACCTGCGGAATATAGACACCGACGAGTTCCTGCGAAACGAGCATCGTTTGAGTGTTCAAATCAATGGCTCTTATGGTCATCCTTTCTGGCATAGAGGGCTTCTCTCCGTCGGCCACTATCGCTATTCGGTCTTCCAACATAGCGCATGCATGATAGAATGGATTGGCACTGCTATAACTTAATGGGTACCTAAAGTAATTGTAGAAATCTGACAGAACAAAAGGATTGAAATCCCGCAAGACATTGTCCCCTTTGTTACATATATGCAACGTTATTGCTTTGCTGGAAACACCTTCAAGGCCTATAAAGGCCACATGGTTTTTCGTCACTACCACATCATGTATTATTTCAGGATGGCCGTCGGGATTGACAGCCCGCATCACTACCTGCGATGTGGTCATGGCGGTGGGACCGCCATAAGAAAACGGATAAGACACCTCCACAACGGCATTCACCGTACATCTGCCGTCTGGGCCGGATGAACTATAAGCACGAGGAGACCACTCGACATTCGAAAGCACCCCCGGGAAAGGCTCCGAACCGTCACAGGAGAAATCGACATCGCCGACCAGAAGAAATTTCAAGTATTTATTCCCACTTGAGGATGATGTGTATTCATAGCCGTCGATGCGTTTCAAATTAAAGTGAATCCAATAGGAAGGTTCGAAATAGACTGGCGATACCGCGCTAGAATAGAATTCATTGATGGAAATGGCAACAATGCTGCCAACATTCCCATATGTGGCGGTGAAATGCCTGCCGCACAAAAAAACAGTATCCCTCAGAATACACATGTCATTCATATAAATTCCTGAATCAAGAGAAACCGTATAGACCTGGTCGGACACAATGTCAACTAAAGACACATATCCCAAACCATTATCCTCGTAGTAGACAACCGCTCTCAAATCATCATACCTCTGCACAATCGAATTGAAACCGCTGAATATTCCTGCATATTTGAAATCGAACGGAAGTTGCGCATTTGCGCTATTCCCTGCCGTCTGAAAAACAATGACAAACATCAGAGGAACAATCTTTTGTAAATAATAAATCAGTTTTTTCATGGCATAATTTTTATGCAAATATACACATTTTTCCAATAATGCAAGCGAGGGATTTAAAATTTAACATTTCAACGGGGTGAAAAAGGTTCCGGGAGCGGTTTTGGGGTGGTTGGAGCGGAGATTTTTCGAACAACGAAGAGGGTTCGCTGAGGGTTCGCCGAAGGTTCGCTCGGCGAGACGGAAAAACACTGACTTTCAGACGTTTCCTCTATGCCTCGACGAGGAAAACGACCTAATAGGCGAAGAAATCAACCACTTAGGTATGTCATACAGCAGGCAGAGCTAATACGACATACATTAACATATATTGCATATATATATGTTACTCATGGGTACACGCGCTAGGAATGAAAGCGATAGCCATTCAGAGCTGTTTGAAGAGAGAAAGGAAACAGACCACGAGTTTGGCGGGTGGAGTGGGGGAAAGCGTTAATAGGCTGGCATGCCTCTGGCACGCCAGAATCGGAAAGGCTGAGTAGTTACATAGTAGCCTCTAGCGTAATAAAAAAAGTTAAAATAAAGGTTATTTAACATTTAAACCATTTTTTCGTGGTAATTTTGTAAACCCAAAAGACTGGAAAAAGTCTATGCTAGAAACCGTATACTGCTGAGGTAGCGGAGAATAGACAGCAAGTACATATCTTAAAAGTGAAAATTACGTATAATAAATAACAAATGAAATGATATGAGAAAGAAAGTACATTTTTATGTTCTTTTGGCAGTTTTGATGGCCGCGCCGATTGTGGCCGGAGCCCAAAACAAGCCATGCGACACCATTATCAACCTGCCTTGGTGGGAGGACTTCCAGGCCTATCCGCACAACACCACCCCGCCCACAGAGCCTTTCTGCTGGCACTTCCAAGGCACCAACGAGCCCTCGATTGGACAGTACAACGTGCACAACGGGTATATGACCTGCATCCTGGACCTGTACAGCACAGGCGTGACCTGGGCAGTGTTGCAGAATCCTTTTGGCGAGTCACTGGACATCAACCATCTACAGGTGACCTTCAGCGCCGGCAAGTCGAGCACCAGCCCGTCGCACAACTCGGACCTGATCGTGGGCATTACGTCAGACCCGACCAATCCGAGCGATGCCAACTTTGTGCCGCTGGACACGCTGCTGGCCATTCCCTACTGCTCGCCGGACACGATGGCCCGCTTTACGGTGGATTTTGCACGCTACAACGACACAGGCCGCTATTTCTGTTTCAAGACCTGCCCCATCATGTCCTCGGGGGTGAACTTCCTGGCAATCGACAGCCTAGTGTTCGACTTCAACGACCACTGCATGGTCCCACAAGGCCTGCGGGTGTATAGCATCACCGACGTGACGGCCACTTTCAACTGGCATCAATACCACAGCAACCATGTGGAGTTTGAGTACAAGGCAGTGGACGACAGCAACTGGACCCTGGTGAATGCCACCGGTCGCTTCCTTACACTCCACAACGCTTTTGTGCCCGAGACAAGATATATGGCCCGTGTGCGCCAAGACTGTTCCTTGGCCTACAACGGTTACAGCGACTGGTCCGACACGGTTTATTTCACCACCGATGCCGAACACTGCCGCGCCCCACAGGATGTCATCATGAGTGACGTCTCCAACACCTCGGCCACCTTCACCTGGACCCCGGCCGGTTCTGCCACTGCCTGGGAGGTACACGTGTTCAACAGCACCTATAACCGCACCTTCACCGCCAACACCAGCACTTACACCGTCACCGGCCTGAGTTCTGGCACCAACTACCGGGTTTCGGTTCGCTCAATGTGCGACGCCAGCAGCACCTCGGTATGGTGCGACACCCTGATGATTACCACCAGCAGCTGCTTTATGGTCAGCAATGTCCACGCCGCGCCGACAGTAAATGAAGCCGTCGTCACATGGGAGGACAACACCAACGTAGGGGCCGACTGGGAAGTAGTCTATGGACTCCCCGGATTTGAGGACGGACAGGAGATGGGCCTCTTTCAGGTTTCCGGCACTCCGCAGGTGACCCTGACCGGGCTGACTGCCAACACAAACTATATGGCCAAGGTGCGCAGCCTCTGCACCGACAATCGCTACAGCGAATATGTCAGCACCTACTTCACCACCCAGGAGGCACAGCCGCAGGGCATCGACGGAATGGACGGGCTGAGCGTGACAGTATACCCCAACCCCGCCACCACCAGTACCACCATTGCCATCAACGGAGTTGAAGGGTGCATCCATGTGGCCATCATCAGCCTGGACGGCCGCACCTTGCAGACTTTCACCAAAGACTGTCCCTCCGACTGCGAGATGGTGCTGGACGTGGAAGGCTTGGCCAAGGGTGCATACCTTGTGCTCCTCTATAACGACCACATCAACACAGCACGCAAATTCAATGTACAGTAGCCACAACAAAAACATATAGTATAATGAATAAATTGATAAGAAAATATTTGTTGCTGGCGGCCGTGTTGCTGCCCCTGGCAACCACGGCTCAGACCTACCAGCCGGTGCCCTACACCGAGGGATTTGAAAACCCCGATGCTAGCAACGCCCTGCCCACGGGCTGGGTCAAGTACCTGACCGGAACGTCAGGAGTCTCTGGCGTCTTTCCCTGCTGCTATCAGTACAGCCCTAACGCCCGCACTGGCAGCTATTACTTTGAGTTGGAGAGCAACGCGGGTGCAACAGAGCTTTGCGCCACACCCGAATTTGCCAACCCATCCAACCTGATGTTGGACTTCTACATCTATTTCCTCAACGACTACAGCCACACCCTGCTAGAGATAGGCGTGATGGAAGACTCGACCTTTGTACCGGTGGACACCATCACCGGCTCCACCTACACGGGCAGCTACCATTCCTGTCGGGTGTATCTGGTGGACTATAGCGGCCCCGGCCACCGCATCGGTTTCCGCGCCACCTATACCGGCACAGGCACCTACACGGTGTTCATCGACGACATGACCATCAGCAACGCCCCCAGCTGCGCCTATATGCCCGGCACGGTCAGCAGCACTGTGGACAGCAGCAGCGCCACCCTCACATGGGGTGAGGCCACCGTTTCGGCCGGCTACTATATCTACCTGAACAACGACAGCACCTGGTACTACTCGTCCGGCAACAGCTACAGTTTCAGCGACCTGACGGCCAACACGCTCTACACAGGATTTGTCTACAACAACTGCACTGGCAGCGACACCAGCGAGGCCGTTCCCTTCAGTTTCCGCACCAGTTGTGGCATGCCCCAGTTCCCCCTGGTGGAGACCATGGAGGGCTATGAGGGCAGTTTCCCCAGCTGCTGGAACATAACGGAGCAATACAGTTCCTACCCCAACCTCTCAAGCGGCCAAGGCCACAACGGAGGCACGGCCATCAGCCTGGGCAGCAACAGCAACACCGTTTCCTTTGCCTCGCCCTATCTCTATGGCCCCATCAACACCTTTGAGACCAAATTCTGGGCCAGAAAGGCATCGGATTACTATGGAGTGAACATGGCCGTGGGCTATGTGACCGACCTGTCTCACGTGGAGAATGCGGTGATGCTGGACACCATCAGCCTCACCAGCACCTGGACCGAATATACCGTAAGTTTCGGCGGCCTGACCACCACCGACAGCGGCTATATCATCTATAGGAAGTTCGTCCCCAACTACAACTATTCGGGTGTCTATCTGGACGACATCACTATTCGCACCGTCCGCTCCTGCCGCATCCCCGAGGACCTGCACACCACCGGCACCTCCACCGGAACCATGAATCTGGCTTGGACCGACACATTGGCGTCGGCATGGGAGGTGGCCTATGGCCCGGCTGGCATGGACCCTGACACAGCCTATGAGGGCATCGCCACCTTCAGTAGCCCCTACGGCACCATCACTGGGCTGGAGGACACCATCACCTATGACTTTTATGTGCGCGCCGACTGCGGAGGCGAGCAGAGCTATTGGTTGGGACCCGTCACGGCACGGCCCAACCTGCATGTGATGGCCGCCAACCACACCGACACCGTGCAGATGTGCGGCGGCACCATCACCGACAACGGCGGCCTCACTGGCAACTATGCCAACAGCCAGAACTCCTACCTGATTATATACCCAACGGACAACACTCAGGGTGTGACCCTGAGCGGCTATGTGGAACTGTACTACAGCTCTTATTATATCTCGCACCTGCGGGTGTATGAGGGCGTGGGCACCAATGGGCGCCAGCTGTGCGACATCACCGGCAACGACAGCCTGAACGTGGCTTCCACCGAAGGCCCCCTGACCATTAATTTCCAGACCGGATCCTACTACAATTCCAATGGTTTTGCACTGAATGTAGGCTGCTACGACCTGCCAACCTGCACCGACCCATACGATATAGTGGTCAGCGATGTGGCAGGCGGTTCGGCCCAAGTGAGTTGGAGCTACGGCACCGTCACCACCCCTGAGAGTTTCACCATTGCCGTAACCGACACAGCGGCTGGGACTACTACCACTTACACTGTGACCGACGAGGTCCGCAGCTATCTTATCAGCGGCCTCAACCAGCGCACCACCTACTATGTGTCTGTCACGGCCAACTGTTCCTCCGCTGACGTGAGCAACACGGTGGGCACCTACTTCACCACCATCTGTTTTGTGGGCGGCAACACCCAGATAGGCGAGGGCACCTCCACGGCCACTTCTCACCCCATCAACACCTACTACAACTACAGCTATTGCCAGCTGTTGTTCCGCGCCAGCGACTTTATTCAGAGCATGGACACGGTCTACGGCATCAAACTGCTGGCCAGCAGCGTCTCGTCCGGCAACTTCGACATCGACATCTATATCGACAGTACCAGCGTTAACAACCTCACGTCCAGCACTGCCATTCCCATGGATTCCACCAAGCGTGTCTACTCTGCCACCCGCTCCTTCCAGTCGGGTGAAAACGAGTTCACCTTCGACACCCCCTGGGTACGTCCCAGCAGCAACTGCAATATCGTCATCACTATTGACAATAACACCGGCAGCTATACAGGCAACTCCAACTGGTACTACACCTCTGGCAATAACGGCACCACCCTTTATCAGTACGACGACGGCACCAATGTCGACCCCGCCAGTCCCAGCACCAGCCTCAGCACCACCGACAACCGTCCCAACGTGGTCTTCATGGCTCCCTGTGGCGATGCCAGCTGCGTGGCCCCCAACGTATCGGTGGGCAGCACCGCAGCCAACAGCATTACCCTGGTTTGGGTGCCAGGTATGAGCGAGACGTCTTGGAGAGTGGAGTACAAATCGGCTTCTGACACCACCTGGACGGTGGCCTACGCCTCTACCACCAACCAGACCGAGACCATCACCGGCCTGGCCGCCAACACGCTCTACAACTTCCGCGTGGGAAGCATTTGCCCCGTCGGTTCGGAAATGCCCTACAACTATATCAACGCCCGCACCGCCTGCGCCACCATGTTCCGCAGCACCTTGCCCATGGACGAAGGTTTTGAGGGCTACAACACCGGCGACATGCCCAACTGCTGGATTCGCACAGCCACCGGCACAAGTGGCAGCGGCACTTTCCCCAGCTGCTACAACTACAGCAGCAATGCCCGTAACGGCAACGTCTACTTTGAATTGGAGGCCGAAAATGGCGGCACTGAGATTTTTGCCCTGCCCGCCTTCGACACCATCAACGGCCTAGCACTTGACTTCTATGTGGCCACCACCAGTTCCTACGCCCCCACGGCTCTTGAGCTGGGTGTGCTGGTCGGCGACACCGCCTTCGACGTGCTGGACACCATCGACCTCTCCAACTGCACCAGCCTCTATTCCTACCTCAAGAAAAGCGTGCTGATTGACTACAACGGCCTGGGCGACCGCATTGCTTTCCGCGCCACCAAGACCAGCCGCTACACCGTCTTCATGGACGACTTCACCCTCTATGTGCCCAACCCCTGCGACTCGGTACGCAACATCTCGGTGGACTCAGTCGGAACCCACAACGTTACCATTTCATGGGTCGATGCCAACAACACCGGCAGCTACACCCTGTACATTGCCACCAGTGACAACGAGGCTGCCGCTTTCGACTCTGTCACCACCACTGCCACCAGCCACACCTTCACCGGGCTCAACTCTGCCACCGACTACTATATCTACATCCATGCCAACTGCCCCAACGGCCGCAGCGACATGAACATGGTGCATGTGACCACCTCTTGCGAAATTATTGCCACCTTCCCTTGGAGTGAAGACTTCGAGAACTTCACTGCCAGCAGCTCCTCGGGCTCGCCGACACAGCAGTGCTGGAACCGTGGCAGCACCTACACCTACGCTTCCTACCCCTACCTCTACAGCTACTACAACCACACCGAGGGCGGGTCAAAAAGCATATACATGTACCCCTACTACCACTGCTGGCTAGCCCTGCCCGAGATGGACAACCTGGACAGCCTCATTCTTAAGTTCTACATGATGGGACCCACACCTTCCTCCTATACCTACCAGGCCGAAGTAGGCGTGTTGAGCGACCAGAACGACCAGAACACCTTTGTCGCCATCGACACCGTCACCTATACCGGCACCGGCAGCAACGACTGGCAGCGTATGCGTGTGGACCTCAGCGCAGCCCCCGACTCCTGCCACTTCATCTGCATCCGCACCATTGGTTCGAGTTATAGCTCTTTCTATATCGACGACCTCTCGCTCAACTACAACAACGGCTGTGCCGAGCTGAGCAACCTGCTCACCAGTGCCGTAGGCATGAGCACCGCCACCATTGGCTGGACCGACACCAGCAACAATGGCAGTTATATTGTGGCCGTCAGCACCACCAACAACCTGGCCGATGCCTTCCTCACCGACACGGTGACAACTACCAACTACAGTTTCACCGGCCTTGCGGCCGTCACCTCCTACTATGTGTGGGTGCTGAACAACTGCCCCAATGGCACCAGCGACCTGCTGAGCGGTAACTTCACCACCTTGGCCGCCGACCCACACTTCCTGCCCTACTTCAACGACTTTGAGGACACCACCAACACCTTCACCCTCTACCAGCTCATTGGTTCCAACGGCTGGCATATCGGCAGCACCGTCAACCACGGCGGCAGCAACAGCCTCTATGTGACCAACGACGGCGGCACCACCAACGCCTACACCAACACCAACCAGTCTATCTCCTTCGCCCTCACCTACCTGCAGATTCCTTACGACAGCACCTATGCCATCAGCTACGACTGGCGCTGCCAGGGTGAAGGCAGCTACGACCTGATGCGTGTGGCTTTGGTACCGGAGGACTTCGACTTCAGCACCGCCTTCACGGCCGTCAACCGCTACAGCAACACCCTGCCCACTGGTTGGATAGCCCTGGACGGTGGCAAACGCAACCTCCGCAACACCTGGCAGTACGACCAGAACGGTGTCCGCCTCAATGCCGGCAACTACTACCTCACCGTGGTTTGGATTAACGACGGCGCCATGGGCTCCAACCCTCCCGCCGCCATCGACAACATCAGCATGAGCCTTATCACCTGCCCCGCTCCCGAAGGCCTCACCGCCTCCTCGGCGTCGGCATCTACCATTGATGTTGACTGGACGGCTGGTACTGCCTCCAGTTGGATGGTCGAATACGGCGTGAACGGATTTGCCGCTGGCACCGGCACCCGCCGCACTGTTAGCACCAACCACATTACTCTCAGCGGCCTGGCCCCCACCACCTCCTATGACATCTACGTCCGTCCCATCTGCTCCGCCACCGATACCGGCTTTGCCTCCATGGTGACCTGCCTCACTGGCTGCGACAGCGTTATCAACATCTTCCCCTGGGTGGAGGACTTTGAAAACGGCATCGCCTGCTGGTCGCAGAATTATCAGACTGGTGACGTAGGTTGGACTGTTGGCCGTGGCGGCAACGCCTACGGCGGCATGTCTGGTGCTGCCACAGGCCAGTTCAACGCCCGTTTCTCGGTCAACAGCTATCTGGGCTACACCACTACGCTGGTCTCCCCCATGCTCAACATCCCCACCAGTGACGAGGTGATGATGACCTTCTATCACGCCCAGCCCGCCTGGGGAACTGACCAAGACACCTTGGCCGTGGTCTACCGTGTCCACCCCGACTCGGCCTGGCACTACCTTGCCTCCTGGAACACCAGCATCACCAGCTGGCAGCCCGACACCGTCATGCTACCCAACGCCACCGCCACCTATCAGGTTGGCTTCAAAGCCCATTCCGGCTTCGGCTTGGGCATCCTGCTCGACAGTGTAGTGGTCTACGGCACCGAGTCCTGCACCCGTCCCGTCTTCACCAACTCCAACGTCGAGGCCACCTCTGTGTCGGTCACCTGGAACAGTCCGGCCAGCAGTTTCGATGTGGCCATCCGTGCTGCCGGCCAAGCCTGGCCCGAGCCTACCCGCATCAATGCCCACACCCACACCTTCACCCGTCTAGAGCCCAATACGCACTATGAATACCGAGTGCGCAGCATCTGCAGCGACACCGCCCTCTCCTTCTGGTCCACGGCCAACTGCCTCACCGACACGCTTGTGTGCTACAAGGTGGAAGGCCTCAATGTGGTGGAAGCCGACTACCAGAGTGTCACCCTCAACTGGGATGCCGACCCCAGCGGCCATGCCGTGGGCTATGTGGTGAGCATCTCCAACACCGCCTTCAGCAGTTCCGACACCGTCTACAGCAACACGGTCACCCTCGGCAACCTTGAACCCGGCATCACCTATGGTGTCACCGTACAATCGCTCTGCTCCGCCACCACCTACAGTGACTGGTGCGAAACACTGAATTTCACCACGCCCATCTGTACCCCCGTCACCAATGTCGTCGCCAGCCAGATAACCAGCCATTCCGCTGTGGTTGACTGGACCCCCGGCGAAGGCGAAACCACCTGGCAGATAAACTATGGCTACCGTGGCTTCCAGCAGGGCAATGGCAACCTCATCACCGTCACCTCTCATCCCTACACTATCACCGGCTTGGAGGATGAGACCGACTACGACGTATACGTCCGTGCTGTCTGCACCGACGAGGTCTCCAGCCTCTGGTCTATCCCTGCCACATTCACCACTCCTATTGCCGTTGGAATAGAGGACATCGCTGAGGGCATTGCCTACAGCATCTATCCCAACCCCACCAGCGATGCCACCACCATCACCGTCAGCGGTGCCAATGGCCAGGTGGTGATTGAAGTGGTCGACATGAATGGCCGCACCGTCAGCAACCAGACCCTTGAGTGCCCCGGCAACTGCACCCAGGAGATGAACGTTGAAGGCCTGGCTCAAGGAGCCTACTTTGTCCGCATCACTACTGACGAAGTCAGCGTGGTCCGCAAACTTGTGGTCCGCTGATTATAACTCACACCCGCTTGTTAAAAAGGAGGCACCGAACATATTGGTGCCTTCTTTTTTTTATCCCAATTGCAAAAAAAAGTGTATTTTTGCAACCAGAAAGTAAACTAGAAATACATGCGCAAAATAAGATTTATCCTCATCCTAGCCCTGCTTGCCTTCCCCACTCAGCAGGTGCTTGCCTGGGGCAAGACAGGCCACCGTGTCGTCGCCCAGATAGCCTACGACAACCTCACACCCCGTGCCCGCCGCCAGATAGACCGCATCCTGGGGCCACAGGGCATTGTCTACTACTCCAACTGGGCCGACGAAATCAAAAGCGACACCATCTATCCCCAAAGTTACGACTGGCACTTCCAAGATTTCGATGCCGGCCTTTCCGACTCGGCCCTCATAGCCACCCTCACCGACTACCCCAAGGTGGGTGGCAACCTCTTCCGCGCCATGGACAGCCTGGTGGCCCTGCTTCGACAAGACCCCGCCAATGCCGATGCTCTGCGTTTTGTCATACACCTTATGGGAGACCGTTTCTGCCCCATGCACACCGCCCATCTCGACGACCTCGGGGGCAACAAAGTCTATCTCCAATGGTTCAACCAGCCCTACAACCTCCACCGCGTATGGGACGACGGCCTCATCGAAGCCACCCGCTACAGCTACAGCGAGTACGCCGAATATCTCCAGGACCACTTTGCCGACCAAAAGAAAGCCATCCAGCACATGAGTGAGGCCGACATATTGCGCCACAACTATGCCCTCACCAACGAGATATACGACTACTACCACGCCTGGGACGGCAACTGCTGGCACTTTGCCTACCACTTCACTCCCAAGATGGAGTGGCAGCTCTACGCCAGCGGCATACGCCTAGCCATGCTGTTGAACCAAATCTACTAACACAGATGAAACACCTCCTCTGCCTCCTCCCCTTTCTCTTCACCCTGTCACTCGTGGGGCAGCCCCTGCCACATGCCGTGGTGCTCGACTCCGGCCTGCTCTATCGCCAGGCCGAATTCCCCTCCTGCCACGCCGCCACCATCTGCCAGACGACCGAAGACGACCTCCTGGTAGCCTTCTTCGGCGGCCAATACGAAGGCAGCCCCGATGTCTGCATATGGTCCTGCCGCAAAGACAACGGCTCCACCACTTGGACCGCGCCCCAGCGTATTGCCACCGGCCGCATAGACGACCACACTCAGCACCCCTGCTGGAATCCCGTGCTGTGTCGGGTGCCCGGCAAGCGGGGCGAGCTGATGCTCTTCTACAAGACGGGGACCCTCATACCCGAGTGGGTAGGCCACCTGATGCGCTCTCTCGATGGCGGCCACACTTGGTCGCAGCCGCAGCAGCTGCCCAACGGACTGCTGGGGGCCATCAAAAACAAACCCCTCACCCTGGGCCGCATGATGATAGCCCCTTCCAGCGACGAACCCGACTGGCAGCCCCACTTCGAAATCTCCATCAACCGAGGCCTCCGCTGGCATCGGGTTGATGTGCCCCGCGACACCGCTATCCGAGCTATCCAGCCCGCCCTGCTCACCCTTCCGGGCGACACCCTTCTAGCCCTGATGCGCACACGCAACGGCTACCTGGCTCAGACCTACAGCACCGACAAAGGCCGTCACTGGTCGCCCATGCGCCTCACCGACATCCCCAGCAACAACTCGGGTATCGATGCCATGACCCTTGCCAATGGGCTGCACGCCATGGTCTACAATCCCCTTGGACTCACCCCCGGCAGCCAGTTCGGCCCCCGCACCCCCTTGGTGCTGGCCCTCTCACGCGACGGTCGCCAGTGGACCCAAGTGCTCACTCTAGAAGACGCAGAGGGTGAATACTCCTACCCCTCGCTCATCCAAGGCGACGACGGCACCCTCCACATCGTCTACACCTACAGGCGCACACACATCAAGTACGTCCACGTCGCTCTCCAATAGCCGCAAAAGAAAAGACGCCCACCCCCTCCCAAAAGGCGTGTACGCCCCACATCATTCACACTACCGACCCCTTTCCCATTCGATTCCAACCCGCAATTGTAACGGGCATGCAGTGTTGGGGCTCCTCTAGGGCACCGTTTGGGGTTGCGCACAAAAAAAACAATCGGGATGGCCGCTAACATTCTGCGGCGCATCCCGATTGGTATTCTATAGGCTTATAATAGACCTTTTGCGGAAAGCTCAGGGCGACAGGACTCGCTGGGTGGTCAGTTCTGAGGGTCCACCAGGCAGGCATCCAAGGCGCGGATGATGGCCTCCTTGTCCATATTCTGGCCAATGAAGACAATCTTCTCCATGCGGTCGCCATACTGGTCGTCCCAGTCGTGGGCCAGGCCCGGGTCGGTGTCCAGCATGTAGTTGAGCTGGTCCTGCGGCATGGTGGCATACCATTGGCCCGCCTCTTTGAGGCCCACCTGCACACCGGCCTGCTCAAAGAGGTAGGACATGTCGGTGTCGTGCGAGAAATAGCAGATGCCTTTGGCGCGAATGACGTTCTTGGGCCAGTGGTCGCTGACAAAGCGGTCGAACTTGTCAATGTCGAAAGCCTGGCGGCGGTAGTACACAAAGGTGCCGATGCCGTATTCTTCCACCTCGCCACCCTCGTGGTGGTGATGGTGGTGGTGATGCTCATGGTCGTCCTCGTCGTGGTGGTGATGGTGATGGTCGTGTTCATCGTCGTCATCATCGTCGTCATCATGATGATGGTGGTGATGCTCGTGTTCCTCTTCATCCTCGTCGTGGTGATGGGGGCGTTTGGCCTCTTCATCTTCCTCGGGGGTGGTGAGGCGTTCCAACTGCCGTACCCATCCAGCGGAACCCGAGGCACGGTCGTAGTTGAAGAAATGGGTGTCGAGAATTTCGTCGAGGTCGATATTGGCGTAGTCGGTCTCTATAATTTGCACACCGGGGTTGAGCTGCATGATGATTTGTCGCAGGCGGTCAACGTCTTTGCGCTGCACCTCCGAGACTTTGTTCAGCATGACAATGTTGCAGAATTCCACCTGTTGGATGATGAGGTTCTCGATGTCCTCCTCGCCGATAGCGGAACCCAGCAGTTTGTCGCCGCTGGCAAACTCGCTCTGCATGCGCAAGGCATCGACCACGGTGACCACACAGTCGAGACGGGGAATGCCATACTGGGTGTATTTGGCCTCCATGCGGGGGATGGAGCATATGGTGCGGGCGATGGGTTCGGGCTCGCAGATGCCGCTGGCTTCAATAACGATGTAGTCGAAAGTGCCGCGCTGCATAATTTCGGTCAGTTGTTCGATGAGGTCCAACTTGAGGGTGCAACAGATGCAGCCGTTCTGGAGGGCCACCAGGCTCTCGTCCTTCTTGCCCACAACGCCGCCTTGCTGAATGAGGGAGGCATCGATGTTCACCTCACCGATGTCGTTGACAATGACGGCAAACTTGATGCCTTTCTTATTGGAGAGGATGTGGTTGACCAGGGTGGTCTTGCCGCTGCCCAGATAGCCTGTCAGCAGCAGCACAGGGGTGTTATGATATTCGAATTTAGGCATATTGTATGTTTTTTTCTGTTCGCTATAACGGCCAAGGAACTGCTTTTAGTATTCTAAACCAGAAAAAATGATTATCAAATAGCGTGCCAATCATTTGGCTGGCGAAGGGCATGGGTGGGAGGCGGTTTGCGACTTTGCGAAAATATTTACAATTTTCGGAACTTTATTTTGCCAATTGCTGATTTCTTTGTTATTTTGCATTGCCTTATGAAAGCCGGGGCAGTGTGCAACGGTTGTTAAAACAGACAGTTGCCCACGCCCACCGACTTGCAGGGGCGACCCAAAACGCACTGAAAGCAGATGAAACCCATACTGACCATCACAGGTTCCGACAGCACCGGCGGCGCAGGCATACAGGCCGACATCCGCACCATCTCCTCCCTGGGGGCAGAGGCCATGTCGGTGGTGACCAGCATCACACTGCAGAACTCACTGGGCATACAGGAGTTCTACGACATCCCTGCGCCGGTCATAGAGCGTCAGATTGATGCCGTGGCCGACGATGCGGCACCCCAGGTGGTCAAGATAGGCATGATACGCAATGCCGCCTCGCTCTACGCCATCGTGCAGAGCCTACGGAGGCACCGACCCAAGTGGATTCTCTATTCGCCTGTGGTCTTTTCGGCCCGCGAAGAGCAGCTGATGGACGACAGCCTCATCAGTCTGGTGCAAAAAGAGCTGGTGCCCCTGTGTTCGCTGCTGGTGGTGAGGCAGGGTGATGCCGCCCACTTTCAGGCCGAGCGGGTCATCCAGGCTGGGGCCAGCCACGGCCGCAGCAACGAGATTTGCTCCGCCATAGCGGTCTATCTCAACCAAGGGGCCACGCTGGACGATGCCATCCGCAAGACATCACTACTGCTGCCCATGAAAGGCATGAAAGAGGAGGTGCCGGGCCGATCGGTGAGGCTCTATCGCGAGTTTCTCACCCTACAAGAACAGCTTTGTTCGCACAGCCACGATGTCAACTTCTATGCCGACCGCATGGGCGTCAGCCCCCGCTATCTTTCACAGGTCACCCGCCGCATGGCCGACACCACGCCCAAGGCCATCATCGAGTCCACCCTGCTGTTCAATATCAAGGGGTTGCTTGACCAACGCCCCCCGTTGCCCTTCCAGGCCATTGCCGAGCAGTTGGATTTCTCATCTCAGGCTCACCTGACCCACCTTTTCAAGCGGCTGACCGGCATGACCCCCACCCAATACCGCAACCGCCCACAGGCCTCACAGCCACAGAAAAATTCCGCAAATACAACTATCAAATAACACAACACCAAAAACCTCATCGCAATGAATGTAGAAGAATATATCATCGCCCGCGTGAATGCGCTGATGCACACCGACGATGCCGCTATTGTCAAACGCCTCGAAGGGGGCATGAGTAACTACACCTACGTGGTCACCACCCGTGGCAAAAAATACACTTACCGTGTGCCCGGCAAGTATGCCGAGAAATTTGTGGACCGCGTGGAAGAGTGGGACAACATCCAAGAGGTCAATCGTCTGGGCATAAGCAACGCCACCTCATATGTGGAGATTATCTCGGGCGAGAAACTGGCCGAGTATGTGGAGGGCACCATCATGTCCGACACCGACGTGTTCTCCTACAACGAAATGTCGGTCAAGGCCCTGAAACTTATCCACGAGAGCAATATGCGGTTCCGCGACTACAACGCTTTTGGCCGCCTGTCGGACTATGAGCGCTACTGCCGCGAAGTGGGTTTCACGCACCCGCGCGAATATGTCGAACTCCGCAACCGGTTGGACCAGATGCACCTCAACCACTCCAACGTGAAGATGGTGCCCTGCCACTGCGACTACCAACCCACCAATCTGGTGATTGACGGCGACCGGCTGTATGTTCTGGACTGGGAGTTTGCCGGCATGAACGATCCCTTCTACGATATTGCCTGCTATGGCAATGCTGGGTTCGACAAGGCACTTTCTCTCTTAGAGGCCTACGTGGGGCACCAGCCCACCCGCGAAGAGCTGCAACGCCTTTATTTCCACCGCTCCTTCCAGTGTCTGCAATGGTACAACGTGGCCATCTTCAAAGACCGTGTGGGCCTGAGCAAAGACCTAAACATGGACTTCAACCAAGTGGCCTCCTTCTTCTTCGGCCAAGCCGAATCCCTAGCCGCAGACTACGATAAGCTATAAAGATGGGCAATGAACGCTGTACAATAGCAGCCTTTATTCACTATACAATAGAAAACACTTATGAGGTGGTAGAAAACACTTATTTCCTATCACCTCAATTGTTTGAATGCAGGATGGGACGGCAAGACGACAGCTAAGGAGCGATTCCTCTGCTGCTATATCGAGACCATATGGTGAAGGTTGAATCACCATTCTTAGGTATTTTTTTTGTTAATACTAAAAATATTCAATTTTTTTTGTTATATTTGCAGCGCATTATGTTGGGGTATAGTTTTATTTAAGCAACTATTCATTAGCATAATAGCAAAAAAAGTGTACTTTGAGGGACAGAAGATTTTCTTAAAGAGACTAAAAGTTATAAAAAAGATTATTTTAGACGACATATAATAAAAATAAAGTAAATTAAATATTAGTAAATCATTAAAAGCATTTCAACATGGCAGAACAAAAATTCCGTACTGAAAGCGACCTCCTGGGTGAAAAACAGATTCCCGAAGAGGCTTATTATGGTGTACAAACCCTGCGTGCTGTCGAGAACTTCAAAATCTCCGGCCATATCTTGAGCGATTTCCCCAACTTCATTAAGGGTCTCGCCATCACCAAGAAGGCTGCCGCAATAGCCAACGGCAAGGTGGGCATGATTACCCCCGAGCAGAGCAAAGCTGTGCAGGAGGCTTGCGACGAGCTTCTGGCAGGTAAATATTGGGACCAGTTCCCCGTGGACATGATCCAGGGCGGTGCCGGTACTTCCACCAACATGAACGCCAACGAGGTTATCGCCAACATCGCCCTCGAAAAGATGGGTCACAAACGTGGCGAATATCAGTACTGCTGGCCTAACGACACTGTGAACGGCTCACAGTCGACCAACGATGCCTACCCCACCGCCATCCACATGGGTATGTATCTGGAGCACTTAGACTTCATCCCCCATCTGGAGAAGCTGGCCGAGAGCCTGGAGAAGAAGGCTGAAGAGTTTAAGCACGTCATCAAGATGGGCCGCACCCAGCTGCAGGACGCTGTTCCCATGACTCTGGGTCAGACCTTTGGTGGTTTTGCTGCCACTATCCGCATGGAAATTGAGAACCTGAACCACGCTGCTCAGGAGTTCCTCGTGCACAATATGGGTGCCACCGCTATCGGAACCGGCATTTGCGCATGGCCCGGCTATTCCGAGGCTTGCGACCAGGCCCTCCGCGACATCACCGGTTGGAACTGCCATCTGGCCGACAACCTGATTGAGGCCACCAGCGCTACCACCTGCATGATTCAGTATCACGGTGCCATGAAACGCCTGAGCCTGAAGATTAACAAGATTTGCAACGACCTGCGCCTGATGGGCAGCGGTCCCCGTTGCGGTCTGATGGAGGTGCACCTGCCCGAGCGTCAGCCCGGTTCGAGCATCATGCCCGGTAAGGTCAACCCCGTCATCCCCGAGGTGATGAACCAAATCAACTACAAAGTTATCGGCAACGACACCTGCATTGCTATGGGTGCCGACAACGCCCAGCTGGAGCTTAACGTGATGGAGCCCGTCATGGCTTACACCCTGTTCGAGAGCATCCACCTGCTGATGAACGGTGTGGACACCCTGCGCACCCTCTGCATTGATGGCATCGTGGCCAACGAGAAACGCTGCAAGGAACTGGTTGAGAACAGCATCGGCATTGTTACCATGCTGAACCCCTACATCGGCTACAAGCAGTCGACCAAGGTGGCCAAGGAAGCTACCCAGACCGGCCGCGGCGTGTATGAGCTGGTACTTGAACACGGCTACCTGACCAAGGAGCAGCTGGACAAGATTATGCAGCCCGAGAACATGCTGAAACCCGTCTTCGTGGAAGGCGTTCCTCTGAACCACTAATCGTTTGGAAGAAAGAAGATAAAATACAAAGCAAGATAGGATAGAGAAAGACCTATCTGTCTAAACTCCAGGTTTCAAACTGGCATTGCAGCCCATAAGGCGCAATGCCAGCGTGGAACTTGGATTTAGTCACTACAAAAACACACTAATAATCCTCTATGGCAAATATTATTAATATTAAAAAAGGCCTGGACTTGCCGATAAATGGTGCTGCCGAGCTGAGGACCACCGATGCCCGCAGCATTACCACCTACGCCGTTAAGCCGACCGACTATGTGGGGCTTGTGCCCCGCCTGCTGGTGGCTGAGGGCAACAAGGTGAAAGCTGGCGACGCGCTGTTCTGCGACAAGAAGAACGACCGCATCCGCTTTTGTGCTCCCGTGGCAGGTCGCGTGAAGGCCGTGGTGAGGGGCGAGAAACGCCTCTTGCTGGCCGTGGTGGTGGAAAAGGACGAGAATGCAGAGGCCACCCCCCTGCCTCAGGCAGAAAACCTGAGAGAGCAGATGCTGCAGTGTGGACTGTGGCCCATGCTGCGCCAGCGTCCATTTGGCACCGTGGCCAATCCCGACGACAAACCCAAGGCCATCGTGGTGAGCTGCTTCGACAGTGCCCCCTTGGCTCCAGACTACGACTACCTGCTGCAGGGCCGCGAAGACGACTTTGCACACGGAGTGGAAGCCTTGGCCACACTGACCGAAGGCAAGCTGCACCTCTGCTTCCGCAATGGCCAGAAGCTGATGAACAAAGTGGCTCACACCGTGGCTAAGAATGTGGAGTTGCACATCGTCAACGGTCCACATCCTGCTGGCAACGTAGGCCCACAAATTGCACAAATCTGCCCCATCAACAAGGGCGAGGTGGTATGGACTATGAACCCACAGGATATTGCCACCCTGGGCCGACTGACCACTACGGGCATCTATTGCCCTGAGCGCGTGGTGGCCGTGGCAGGTCCGCAAATCAAGGCACCCCACTATTTCCGCACCTACGCGGGCGCTTGCGTGGAGACCCTAGTGGCCGGACAAACCAGCAACAGCAACTATCCTCGGTTGGAAAGTTCGGAAAGCATGAGCGGCAACCGTCTGATTAGCGGCAATGTCCTCAGCGGCACACAAATTAACGCAAACGGTTTCGTTGGCGGATATGATAGTCTGCTGAGCATTCTGCCCGAGGGCGACTACTACGACTTTATGGGCTGGCTGATGCCTGGTCTGAAGAAGTTCAGTTTCAGCCGCACCTTCCTGAGCGGTTTCTTTGCCCGTTGCAAGAAAGCGCAAGCCCTGCTGCCCGACTGCACCAAACCGGTCTTCGACACAAACACACACGGCGAAGTACGCCCCCTGGTGGTGACCGACGACTTTGAGAAAGTGTTCCCCTTCGACATCTACCCGGTACAGCTCATCAAGGCCTGCATGATTGGTGACATGGAGCTGCAAGAGAACCTGGGCATCTACGAGGTGGAACCCGAAGATTTTGCCCTGTGCGAATTTATTGACACATCAAAAACCGACATCCAGCCTGTCATCCGTGAGGCTCTGGAGACATTAAGAAAGGAGGCCATGTGATGCAAATGAATGGTTTAAGAAACTTTATCGACAAGATTAAACCCACCTTCAGCGAGGGCGGCAAACTGAGCTGGCTTTCGCAGACTTTCGGCGGGTTTGAGACTTTCGCTTTCACCCCCAACAAGGTGACCAAGCGCGGAAGCCACGTGCGCGACGCCGTGGACCTGAAACGCGCCATGATTACGGTTGTGATTGCCTTGGTGCCCGCCATGCTGTTCGGCATGTGGAACATCGGCTACCAGACTTCTGAGGCCCGCATGGCTATGGGGCTGGAAGGCTTTGGATGGTGGTACTGCCTATGGTTCGGCTTTGTGCGCATGCTTCCCATGATTGTGGTGAGCTATGTGGTTGGCCTTGGCATTGAGTTTACCTACGCCCAAATTCGTGGCCACGAGGTTTATGAAGGATACCTGGTCTCCGGCTTCATCATACCGATGATAGTGCCTGTCACCACCCCCCTGTGGCAGCTTGCCCTGGCTGTTGCCTTTGCGGTCATCTTTGCCAAAGAGGTGTTTGGCGGCACGGGTATGAACTTCCTCAACCCCGCCTTGGTGGCACGCGCCTTCCTGTTCTTCAGCTATCCCACCCACATGTCGGGAGACAAGGTGTGGATTGCTGCCGACATGTGGGGCAGCGACGCCCTGACTGGTGCCACCCCGATGGGAGACCTGGCTACGGGTCTGAAGCCCCAAGCCTCGGCCTTGGACATGATTATCGGCACTATACCTGGCAGCACGTGCGAGACCTCGGTCATCGCTATTGCACTGGGTGCTATCATCCTGTTGGTGAGCGGTATTGCCAGCTGGCGCACCATGCTGGCCGTCTTTGTGGGCGGCGGTGCCATGGGCCTGCTGTTCAATGCCATCGGTGCTAACGAGTACATGCAGCTGCCGTTCTACTACCACTTCATCATGGGTGGCTTTGCCTTCGGCGCCGTGTTTATGGCTACCGACCCCGTCACCAGTGCCCAAACCAACTGTGGCAAGTGGATATACGGCATCTTGATTGGTGCTTTCGCCGTGCTGCTGCGCGTGCTGAATCCCGCCTATCCAGAAGGCATGATGCTCAGCATTCTGCTGATGAACTGTTTTGCACCGCTTATCGACCACTGCATCATCCAGTCCAACATCAAGAAACGCCAACGTCGTGCGTTGGTTGAAGGAAAGGAGGTCAAAGCATGAAAAAGTTTAGCAACACATATATTTTCATCTCCTCCGCCATTATCGTGGCCATCGCAGCCGTGCTGCTCACGGTGGTGGCCATGAGCCTGAAGGAGAAACAGAACAACAACATCCGCAACGAGAAAATGCAAGTGCTGTTGCAGGCTATCGGCGTGAACTGTACTCGCGACGAAGCCGCTGAGATGTACCAGCAGTATTTCGACCAAGAGCTGACCGTAGGCACTGATGGTACTACCATAAGTGTTTATAACATCAAGGATGAAAAGATGGAGCAGGGCGAGGTTCGTGCCTTCGACATCAAGTTGAAAGAGCAGCAGACCCTTGAAAAGAGCGGCCAAAAGGGTGCTTTCCCTGTGTACGTCTTCAACAAAGACGGAAAGAAGGGTTATGTCATCCCCACCCAGGGCAACGGCCTGTGGGGGCCAGTCTATAGCAATATTGCTCTGGCCGACGACATGAACACCGTCATCGGCGTGACCTTCAGCCACGACAGCGAGACCCCCGGTTTGGGTGCCGAAATCACCACTGAGAAATTCCAGGCTCCGTTTATCGGCAAGCAGATTCTTGACGAGAACGGCCAGGGGGTTTCCATTGCCGTGAAGAAGAATGCCGACGCAGCCGCCATGCACGAGGTTGATGCCATCACTGGTGGCACCATGACCTCCAACGGTGTGGACGAGATGCTGCGTGTTGACCTAATGCGCTATCAGAAATTCATCGACGCCAACCGTGGTGCTGTCCCCGCAGCCACTGAGGAAGGCGCAGTAGAGAATGCTATTGAAGAGGAGGTAACCCATGAGTAACTTTTCGAAAATATTCACAACTCCGCTGGCCAAGAACAACCCCATCACCGTGCAGGTGCTGGGCATATGCTCCTGTCTGGCAGTCACCGCACAACTGAAGCCTGCCGTCGTGATGGCCATCTCGGTCACCGTGGTGGTGGCACTGTCCAACCTGATTATTTCCTGCCTGCGCAACACCATCCCGCCCCGTGTCCGTATCATCGTGCAGCTGGTGGTGGTGAGCACCCTCGTCATCCTGGTCAACCAGGTGCTGCAGGCTTTCGTCTATGACGTGAGCAAGCAGCTGTCGGTGTATGTAGGCCTGATTATCACCAACTGTATCGTCATGGGTCGTTTGGAAGCCTTCGCCATGAGTCGCAAACCGATGGAGTCTGTCATGGACGGTATCGGCAACGGCTTGGGCTATGGTATCATCCTGGTCATCCTGGGTTTTGTCCGTGAACTTTTCGGCAGTGGAACCCTCTGGGGCTACCCCGTCATGGAGAAACTGGGCATGTACAAGATTGGCTATGAAAACAACGGCCTGGTCATCATGGCTCCCATGGCACTGATACTGGTGGGTCTGATTATCTGGATTCAGCGTACCAAGGACAAAGAGCTTCAAGAAGACTAAAGAAACACATACCGTTTAAAAGATAAAAGCAAATATTATGGAATATATCAATATATTTATCAAGTCGATATTTATCGACAACATGATTTTCGCCTTCTTCCTCGGCATGTGCTCCTATTTGGCCGTCTCGAAGACCGTGAAAACTTCCGCAGGCCTGGGCATCGCAGTCACCTTTGTGCTGCTGATCACCGTGCCTGTCAACTACCTGCTGAACAAATATGTGCTGCAGGCAGGTGCCCTGACTTGGATTAGCCCCAGTCTGGCCAATGTCGACCTCTCCTTCCTCAGCCTCATCATGTTCATTGCTGTCATTGCCGCCATTGTGCAGATTGTTGAAATGGTGGTGGAGAAATTCTCACCGGCACTTTACAACTCGCTGGGCATTTTCCTGCCCCTGATAGCTGTGAACTGCGCCGTGATGGGTGGTTCGCTCTTCATGCAGCAGCGCGACTACAGCAACGTCGGCGAGGTCATCAGTTTCTCGCTCGGCAGCGGCATTGGTTGGTTCCTTGCCATCGTCGGCATCGCCGCCATCCGCGAGAAGTTGCGCTACTCCCACATCCCCCCCGCACTGAAAGGCGTGGGCATCACCTTTATCATCACCGGCCTGATGGGCCTGGCATTCATGAGCTTTATGGGTATCAAACTTTAAACAACGATTAGAAATGACACAGACAATAATAACCGCATTAGTCGTATTCCTGGTGGTCATCCTAATCCTGGTGGCCCTACTGCTGTTGCTTCGCGCCAAGCTGATGCCCACAGGCAATGTGACGATTACTATCAACGACGACAAGAAACTTGAGGTGCCCACGGGCAACTCGCTTATCTCTACCCTCTCCGAGCAAAAGATTTTCCTTCCAAGCGCCTGTGGCGGCAAGGGAAGTTGCGGCCAGTGCAAATGCCGCGTGCTCGAAGGCGGCGGCTCCATCCTCCCCACCGAGGTGGGTTTCTTCACCCGCAAACAGATTCAGGACCACTGGCGTCTGGGCTGCCAAGTGAAGGTGAAAGAGGACATGAAGATTGCCGTACCCTCCTCCATCCTCAGCATCAAGAAGTACGAGTGTACCGTCATCAGCAACCGCAACGTGGCCACCTTCATCAAGGAGTTCAAGGTGCAGCTGCCCGCTGGCGAGCACATGGACTTTGCCCCCGGTTCCTACGCACAGATTGAGATTCCCAAGTTCAGCATCAACTATGCCGACTACGACAAGGACCTCATCACCCCCGAATATCTGCCCGCATGGGAGAAATTCAAGATGTTCGACCTCAAGTGCGTCAACACCGAGCCTACCATCCGCGCCTACTCCATGGCCAACTATCCGGCCGAAGGCGACGTGTTCATGCTCACCGTGCGAATCGCCACACCTCCGTTCAAACCCGACCGCTCGGGCTTCATGGAGGTCAACCCCGGCATTGCATCCTCCTACATTTTCAGCCTCAAACCTGGCGACAAGGTCATCATGTCGGGTCCCTACGGTGACTTCCACATCAAGGAGCATCCTGCCGACATGCCCAACAAGCCCGAGATGATTTGGGTAGGCGGTGGTGCAGGCATGGCTCCTCTCCGTGCTCAAATCATGCACATGACCAAGACCCTGCACACAACCGACCGCACGATGCACTATTTCTATGGTGCCCGCGCGCTGAACGAGGTGTTCTATCTGAACGACTTCCTAGGGCTGGAGAAAGAATTCTCCAACTTCAAGTTCCATTTGGCTCTCGACCGTCCCGACCCGGCAGCCGATGCAGCAGGCGTAGCCTACACTCCCGGCTTTGTCCACGACGTGATGTACAACACCTATCTGAAGGACCATCCCGCTCCCGAGGATATCGAGTACTACATGTGCGGTCCTGGCCCAATGAGTGCCGCCGTGGTGAAGATGCTGGACAACCTTGGCGTACCGTCCGAGATGATTGCATACGACGATTTCGGCGGCGGCGGCAAGAAATAGCATTGTGCAAAAGGATTAGTGCTTGAATGACTCAAGCGCTAATCCTTTTTCCAATTTTAAAAGAAGAAAGACAATAATAATCCTAAACAACTAAATAGATGAATTTACCACAAATCCATTCCATCACCAAGAAGATCCTGGTAGCCTTGATTGCTGCCTTCCTCATGATCTTCCTGTTGTTCCATGCCTGCGCCAACCTTTGCATCCTGCGCAACGACGAAGGAGCATGGTACAACGCTTTCTGCCACTTCATGGGTACGAATATCTTTGTGAAGGTCTTCGAAGTTATCCTGTTGGCATGTTTCCTGCTTCACATGTGCCTCACCCTCTGGTTAGTTGTCACTAACCGCCGTGCCCGTGGCACCGAACGCTACCATCAGCCCAGCAAGACCAAGACCCACCCCTTCTCCAAGCTCATGCCCTGGACGGGTGTGCTCATACTCCTGCTGTTGTTCGTCCACTTCCACGATTTCTATTTCGTAAAAATGGGTTGGGTACCCGGCAACTACATGGTGCAGACCCAAGAGCTTTTCTCCAAACCCGAACTGAACCAAATGGTGCAGGTATGCCAGCAGTACAACATGACTCCTGACGACTACATTGCTGCCAATGACCAGCAACTGGAGCAGGTAAAGAGCCAAGGCCAGATTGGCGAAGAGGAACTTGCTGAAATCAACGCCCAGCTCGACAAACTGCGCGAACTGGTGCCCGTGGCCAACGTGCTTATGAATGCCCAAACCAACAAGCAGCTCTCCTCTGATAGCAAATACATCAACAATCTCTCCTATGAGGAGCGCAATGCCATCAATGCCGTTTATGGCAAAGGCACTGCCGAGCCCGACTTCTACCACAGGGCCCGCGTGAAATTCACCAAATTGTACATGGTGCTGATTTACCTCCTCTTCTTCGCCGTTGTGGGATTCCATCTGCGCCACGGCTTCTCCAGTGTCTTCCAAACCCTGGGTCTGAACAACTACAAATACAACAAGGCCATCGAAATCATCGGCATCATCTACGTGTGGGCCGTCTGCTGCATCTTCTCTCTGGTTGCCCTTGGAGTGTACATTCCCTCACTTTTCTAAGGCCTGAAACATGACCTCACTATAAACTAACATCAATATTAAAAATATGAATCTCGATTCCAAAATACCCGAAGGTCCTCTTGCTGAAAAATGGACCAATTATAAAGCCCACCAGAAACTGGTGAACCCTGCCAACAAGCGCAAGATTAACATCATCGTTGTGGGTACCGGTCTTGCCGGAGCCTCTGCTGCTGCCTCTCTCGGTGCCATGGGCTTCAAGGTAGACATCTTCTGCATCCAGGATTCGCCCCGCCGCGCCCACTCCATCGCCGCACAGGGCGGTATCAACGCTGCCAAAAACTATCAGAACGACGGCGACTCCATCTACCGCCTCTTCTACGACACCATCAAGGGCGGTGACTACCGCGCACGCGAAGCCAACGTTTACCGTCTGGCCGAAGTGAGCAACAACATCATTGACCAATGTGTGGCCCAGGGTGTTCCCTTTGCCCGCGACTACGGCGGAACCCTCGACAACCGGTCCTTCGGCGGTGCACAGGTCAGCCGAACCTTCTATGCCCGTGGCCAAACCGGCCAGCAGCTGTTGCTCGGTGCCTATGGCGCCCTTAGCCGCGAAATAGCCCGTGGAACCGTCACCCTCCACGAACGTCACGAAATGATGGACCTCGTCGTGGTCGACGGCCGTGCCCGCGGCATCATCACCCGCAATCTTGTCAATGGCGAAATTGAGCGCTTTGCAGCCCATGCCGTGGTGCTGGCCACAGGTGGCTATGGCAACATCTACTTCCTCAGCACCAACGCCATGAACAGCAATGGCTCCGCCGCTTGGCAGTGCCACAAAAAAGGTGCCCTTTTTGCCAACCCCTGCTATGTGCAAATTCACCCCACCTGCATCCCCGTCCACGGCGACTACCAGTCCAAACTGACTCTCATGAGCGAATCGCTGCGTAACGACGGCCGCATCTGGGTGCCCAAGAAGAAAGAAGATGCCGAAGCCATCCGTGCCAAGAAACTCAAACCCACCGACATCCCCGAGGAAGACCGCGACTACTACCTGGAGCGTCGCTATCCTGCCTTCGGCAACCTCGTGCCTCGTGACGTGGCCAGCCGTGCCGCCAAAGAGCGCTGCGATGCCGGCTACGGCGTAGGAACCGGACTGGCCGTCTATCTCGACTTCGCCGATGCCATCCAGCGCCTTGGTCGCGACGTGGTGGAACAACGCTACGGTAACCTCTTCCAGATGTACCAGAAAATCACCGACGACAACCCCTATGAGACGCCGATGATGATTTACCCCGCCATCCACTACACCATGGGCGGCATCTGGGTCGACTACGAACTGCAGACCACCATCCCCGGCCTCTTTGCCGCTGGTGAAGCCAACTTCAGCGACCATGGCGCCAACCGCCTGGGTGCTTCTGCTCTCATGCAGGGTCTGGCCGACGGCTACTTCGTCCTCCCCTACACCATGCAGAACTACCTCAGCGACCAGATTTACGTGGGCAAGATCAGTGCCGACACCCCCGAGTTCGACAAAGCCGAACAGGATGTTCGCGACCGCATCAACAAACTCTTCGAGGTAGGTCAGAAGGCAGCTCCCGGCACCGCCAAGACCGTCGATCATTTCCACAAAGCCCTCGGCCACATCATGTGGGAGTATGTAGGCATGGCCCGCAACACCGAGAGCCTCACCACCGCCAAGAGACTGGTGGCCGAACTGGAAGAGGAATTCTGGAAAGAAGTCTCCATCCCCGGCAAGAACGAGGAGATGAACCCCGAACTGGAGAAAGGACTGCGCCTGGCCGACTACTTCGAACTGGCCCGACTGATGATTCAGGACGCCATGCACCGCGAAGAGAGCTGCGGCGGCCACTTCCGCACCGAGCACCAGACCGAGGACGGCGAAACCCAGCGCGACGACGAGCACTTCATGTATGTGGGTGCTTGGGAGTACCAGGGCCACGACGTCCCCGAGGTCATGAGCAAGGAAGACCTCCACTACGAATACATCCAGATTGCAAAACGTAATTACAAATAACATGTAGTTCGTGTCAAATCACTTTAAACTTCATAAAATATACTGAAAAATGAATTTCACACTACATATATGGCGTCAGGAGAATGCCCGTGCCAAGGGCCATTTCGAGACCTACAAGGTCGAAAACATCTCCACCGAGTGTTCCTTCCTTGAGATGCTCGACATCCTCAACGAGAAACTGCTCAACGACCACATTGCCCACCCCGTCTGCTTCGACAACGACTGCCGTGAGGGCATCTGCGGCATGTGTGGTCTGTACATCAACGGCCGTCCCCACGGCAACGACGACGGCATCACCACTTGCCAACTCCACATGCGCAAGTTCAACGACGGCGACGACATCTGGATTGAACCCTGGCGTGCCAAACCCTTCCCCGTCATCCGCGACCTCGTGGTAGACCGCACCGCCTTCGACAAAATCATCCAGAGCGGCGGCTACATCAGCACCACCACCGGAGGCGTGCCCGATGCCAACAGCATCCTCATCCCCAAGCACAAAGCCGACATGGCCATGGATGCCGCTGCCTGCATTGGTTGCGGAGCCTGCGTGGCTGCCTGCAAGAATGCCAGCGCCATGCTCTTCGTCAGTGCCAAGGTCAGCCACCTCGCCCTTCTTCCCCAGGGTCAGATCGAAGCTGCCGACCGTGTGCGCAAGATGGTCTGCAAGATGGACGAACTCGGATTTGGTGCCTGCACCAACACTTACGCCTGCGAAGCCGAGTGTCCCAAGCAAATCAAACGTCAGAACATCGCCCGACTCAACCGCCAGTGGATTGGCTCAGGCTTTGGTCGCGACCGCAAGCAGGACTAAACAGTCTTACGCTACAAAGAATTTATCGTAGAAAGGATGCCGCCGTCGAGTGGCATCCTTTCTTTTTTGATTATATCAAATATTCTTTGTATCTTTGCAGACGCAAAGTGGACAGATTTGTAATGATTGCAACCACTGAAAAATAATGCTAAATACATGATTTTCAAAACTTCAATCACACTCTTCCCCCTCTTTGCTTTTTTATGTTCGGCAGGGCAAAACCTGTCCTAATTAATAACAAACATCAAAAAAGTAAACTGCTATGAGCTATTTTTTCACATCTGAATCGGTCTCTGAAGGCCATCCCGACAAAATTGCCGACCAAATCTCTGATGCCCTCCTCGACGAGTTCCTCCGTCGCGACCCCGAGAGCCACGTAGCCTGCGAGACCATGGTCACCACCGGCCTCGTCGTCCTCAGCGGCGAAGTCACCTGCAAAGGCTATGTCGAAATAGCCGACACCGTGCGCGACGTCATCCGCAACATTGGCTACACCAAGGGCGAGTACAAATTCGAGGCCGAGTCCTGCGGGGTCCTCTCCACCATCCACGGCCAGAGTTGCGACATCAATCGTGGCGTAGTCCGCGCCAAAGCCGAAGAGCAGGGAGCCGGCGACCAAGGCATGATGTTCGGCTATGCCGTCAACGAAACACCCGAATTCATGCCCCTGCCCATCACCCTTGCCCACATCTTCCTGCAAGAGCTGACCAAGATACGCAAAGAAGGCCGCCTGATGAAATACCTCCGTCCCGATGCCAAGAGCCAGATAACCATCGAGTACAGCGACGAGGGCAAACCCCTGCGCGTGGCCGCCATCGTCCTCTCCACCCAGCACGACGACTTCGACGAAGAGGAAAAAATGCTGGCCAAAATCAAGCAAGATGTCAGGCGCATCCTCATACCGCGTGTCATGAACCGGCTGAGCGAGGCCAACCGCAACCTCTTTTCAGGCCGTGACTATAAACTCTACGTCAACCCCACCGGCAAATTTGTCATCGGTGGTCCCCACGGCGACACCGGTCTCACCGGGCGCAAAATCATCGTAGACACCTATGGGGGCCGTGGCGCCCACGGCGGTGGAGCCTTCTCGGGCAAAGACCCCTCCAAAGTCGACCGCTCGGCCGCCTATGCCACCCGCCACATAGCCAAGAATATGGTGGCCGCAGGACTCTGCGACGAGGCACTGGTGCATGTGGCCTATGCCATCGGCATGGCCGAACCCGTGGGCTTCTACGTCAACACTTTCGGCACCAGCCATGTCCACATGCACGACGGCGAAATCGCCCAAAAGCTCCACACCCTCTTCGACATGCGCCCCTACGCCATCATCGAGCGTTTCGGCCTCAAGTACCCCATCTACCGCCCCACCGCCGCCTACGGTCACATTGGCCGTGACCCCTTCCGCGACGTGGTGACACTCTACGACCCGCAAGGCAACGAATACCAGCAGGAGGTGCAATTCTTCGGCTGGGAGCTGCTGGATATGGTCGACCCCATCAAGAAAGCCTTCGGCCTATAATTGTCGCAACCCAAGAACCCAATAATTTAAAAACAACAATATAGAAATGAAAAAGACTCTCCTACTCATGGCCACCGCCGCACTGCTTGCCGCTGGTTGCCAGTGCAAACAAGAGCCCACGGCCACCCCTGCCGAAACCGTCATGGCCAACATCCTGCAGCGCAAAAGTGTCCGTTCCTACACCTCCGACACCATTCCCGCCGAGGTGATGGAGAACCTGCTGCGTGCCGCCATGGCCGCCCCTTCGGGTCGCAACCTTCAGCCCTGGAGCTTTGTCGTCCTGACCGACAAGAGCCAGTACGACAGCATCTTTGGTGACAATTTCAACATGCGCATGTTCAAGGCCTCTGCCACAGTAGTGGTCGTTTGCGCCGATACCACGGCCATGATGCCACCGCGCGACAACCGCGATGCCGCCCCCGTCCGCCAGCCCAACCACCTGTGGCGCGACGACATGGGAGCCGTGACCGAGAACCTCCTGCTGGCCGCCGAAGCCCACGGCCTGGGTGCCTGCTGGACGGCCTGCTATCCTTACCCTGACCGTATGGACCCTGTCCGCAAAGCCCTGGAACTTCCCGTAACCGTGGTGCCCTACTGCGTAGTACCTATCGGCTATCCCGCTGGCTCCGAGCAGCCCAAAGACAAATGGGACCCCAACCGCATCCACTACGGCCGTTGGTAGCAAGCAAATAACACCCAAAGCACAAATCGCTTGGCACGCTCCCCTACAGCTGCCAAGCGATTTCTCTTTTAGTGCCCACGTCAGACGATTGAAAAAGTCACTGAAAGCATCTTTCAAAATAACTGTCGGCAGGTCGACTCTATCAAGGCCGCTCTTCAATCGCTAGTTCTAAAAAACCTCACCGCTTCCAACCCGACAATAGAGCGGCGAGGAAACGAGTTGGTAACGTGCCAGATGCGGAGCGGATGATTGGAAGAAGGCTCGTCACTGGTTAAGGAGAGCCCAATTGCCGATGAGAGTGTTGGCAGAATCGATTTCCGCAAGCATGTCGAGATACTGGCTGCGGGGGATGGGACGCGCTCCGAGGGAGGCCAGGTGGGCTGTCTCCTGCTGGGCATCGATGAGGCGGAAATGGTGCCTACGGCAGAACTCGACCAGCCGCACAAAAGCCACTTTGGAAGCATCGGACACGGTGTGAAACATGCTCTCGCCAAAAAAGAAAGGTCCCAAACTGACACCATAGAGCCCTCCCACCAACTTGCCCTCACAGTAGGTCTCAAAGGAGTGGGCAAAACCCAACTCGTGCAGCCGCACATAGGCCTGCACCATCTCCTCGGTAATCCAAGTGCCGGCCTGCCCTTGGGCAGTGCGGTCCACATGGGCGCAACTGCGCATGGTCAGCTCAAACTGGGAGTCGATGCGCACCTCGAACTTGCCCGACCTGACCACTCTTTGAAGACTTTTGCTGTAACGGAACTCATCTAGGAAAAGAACCATGCGGGGATCCAAGGACCACCACATAATGGGGTCGTCTTCACTGAACCATGGGAAAATGCCACAGGCATAGGCATTGATAAGCCTGAGGGGTTCCAAGTCGCCCCCGACGGCAATCAACCCTTCGGGTTCAGCCTCCTCTGGGTCTGGGAAACCAGGATAGTCTGGGTCAAGACGATAAATCATTTATCGGGCATTTGCATATTCGTCCAGCAGGGCTTGACAGCCAAGGAGAATGTCGTTATAGGCAGTCTCAAAGTCGCGGGTGTACCAAGGGTCGGCCACGTCTAGGGTGCGGCCTCCTAGGCGGTTGGGCGCGACATGCGACAGCAAAAGGGAAACCTTTCCTTCGGGGTCGCTCGGTATGATACGTCGGAGATTGCGGAGGTTGTAATTCTCCATGAGGATGAGTTGGTCAAAGTAGTCGTAATCGGCTTTTGTCACCTGCCGGGCACTGTGGCGGGCATCGGCAATGCCGTGGTGGCGGAGGCATTGCAGCGCCTGAGGATAGATGGGGTTGCCTATCTCCTCGGTGCTGGTGGCGGCAGAGTCAATCTCAAAGCAGTCAGACAGGCCAGCCTGGGCAGCCAATTGTTTGAAGACAAACTCGGCCATCACACTGCGGCAGATATTGCCATGACAGATAAAGAGTATCTTATGCATACTTTTTGTAATTCGAAAATGCAAAAATACGAAAAAAAAACGTATTTTTGCATTTTAATACTATGCACAAGCAAACACACCTTTCTATGAAGAGAATACTAGTACTCATGCTGCTGGCGCTCTGTCTCAACACTCTGGCGCAAAACACACAGGTCAATATCGGTGTCATTCCCACCCCTCAAAAAGTGGAACTGGGACAGGGCACCTACAGCCTCGGCACCATCAATCCGCCGCGCCAATTCGTGCCCGAAATTAAAGGAGCACAGAACCAGCGGCAGGCCTACCGCATCGTGATTGCCCCCACCGGCATCAGCGTGTGGGCCGTGAGCAACGAGGGCTGGGACTATGCCATCCGCACCCTCACCCAACTCAAGAAGATATATAATGGCCAGGTGCCCTGCATGACCATCACCGACTGGCCCGCCTATGAGTATCGCGGATGGCTGGACGACATCAGCCGCGGTCCCATCCCCAACAAGGACTTCCGCCGTCGCACCCGCAAGTTCTGCGACCAGTTCAAGATGAACTTTGGCAACTACTACACCGAGCACACCCTCTACAACGAGGTCTACCCCGACATCTCTGGCAACAGCGGCCTCAGCGACTTCGAGTATGCCAACGACCCCTATATGATGGCCAACCTGCAGTGTTTCGCCCACTTTGAGAAGACCCTGCGCATCCCCTACTACCAAAGCCTGATGGACGGCCCCGCCAATGTCAACCCCTCCAAGGAGGAGACATACTCCTTTCTGCGCAACCAGATAGAGAACACCGTGGCGGCCTACCACAGCAGCCGTTTCTTCAACATCAACTGCGACGAGACCGAGGGTCTGGGCAGCGGCCGCGCCCGCCAGTATGTGAGCGAGCGCGGGGCCGACGAGGTCTACTGCCAGCACATCAATCGTGTCTACGACATGATTCAAGAGGCCTACGGCGAGGCGCACGACGGCAAGAAAATGGAGGTGCTCATGTGGGGCGACATTGTGGGCAAGAACCCCGCCATGCTCAAGAAACTGCCTCGCGAGATGCAGTACATCGTCTGGAGCTACGACGCGCAGGAGAGCTACGACCACATGATAACCCCCTTCGCCAAGCTGCATCAGGAACAGGGCACCCAGTTCTGGGTGGCCCCGGGCGTGAGCCACTGGAGCTCGCTGCCGCTGGTACACAACTATATAAAGAATATTGCCTATCTGGCCCGCGACGGCTACAAGGCCGGTGCCCGCGGCCTGATGAACACCGCCTGGGACGACAGCGGCGAGAGCCTCTTCGGCGACTGCTGGCATGCCATGGCCTGGGCTGCCGAGATGGCCTGGCATCCGCTCACCGAGACCGACCCTCAGAAGGCCCAGAAAGAGCTGGCCGAACGCGAACGCCAGTTCAACGAGAATTATGACCGCCTGCGCAATATTGACTATAACAAGCGCTACAGAGACAATAAGAGCGCCTCGGTGACCAAGATGATTTACGCCGTGGGCGAACTGGCCCAGAACCCCTACGTGGGCGACTGGTACACTACCGCAGCCCTCATGCTCCCCCTCACCGAGTTCTATCCTGCCGTCACCGACAGCAGCATCCTCACCCGCTGCGACAGCGTGGAGGCCGTGGTCAACCGTGCACTGAGCCTTATTGATGAAGACATGGAGCCCCACTTTGCCTACGACTGCCACCGCCTGCTGTGCGTAGCACAGAAAAGCCGCCTGCGGGTGATGCTCTACAACTCGTTCCAGAACAACGGTGCCCGCAAAGTGGAAATACAAGAGTACAGTAAGAATTATTTTCGCAACCTGCACAGCCTCAAACTAGAATACCTGCGCCTATGGGACGACGAGTGCACCGACTATAGCCGCGACACCATCTGCAACCGCTATGACCGCCTGGGTCGTGAGGTGCAGGACTTTCGCCAGCGGGTGTTCATCGCCAACAGCTACAAGGACAAAAAGATGTACGTCGCCCTCCAAACCCTTTTCAACGACCGTCCCATCTACTTCACCGTTGACGGCCGCAAGCCCTCGCAGGGTTCCAACCTATACAAGCGCCCCTTCACCATTGGCCGCAGCTGCATCGTTAAAGCTGTCAGCTACAACAAGTGGGACGAGCCGGTCTACAGCGAGCAATACCTCCTTTTCCACAAGGCCATCGGCAACCTCGCCAAACTCAACACCGCCTACAGCGACTACCGCCCCGTCTATAGCGGCGGCGGCGACAACGCACTAGTGGACGGCATCCTGGGCAGCGACAACAACTATGCCGACGGCCACTGGCAAGGCTACTGGGGCAAGGACATCGACGTGGAACTGGACCTCAAGTCCGTCACGACAGTCAAGAATATCACCATGCGCTTCCTGCAGAACACCCTCGACTGGATTATGGCACCCGAAACCATTGAGGTTTACACCTCCACCGACGGCACCACCTGGAAAAAGGAGCACACCGAGCAGTTCACCCCTGACTTCCGCGAGCGGGGCAACATCATCCGCACCGACGCCATCCGCGACCTGAAGCTCAACACCCGCTACCTGCGCATAGTGGCCAAGAACCCCGGCGGCCTGCCCTCCTGGCATCCTGCCCCCGGTGCCGACAGTTATCTCTTTTGCGATGAAATAGTGGTGGAATGACTCTGCAAAAAACAACGCAAAAAAAGGGCCACGAACAATCGTGACCCTTTTCTTTTAGTATCTGAAGCTGCTGCCGCCTAGGAATTCCCGCATGATGCTGGTGGGGGGAATGTGCCGGGGGCTGATGGGGTCGAAGAAGTTGAGGAACTTGAGCAAGTGCGTGGCCTCGGCATACTCCTCACAGTTTTCGGGCACACGCTTCAGTTGCGGCTCGGCATAAATCTTCAGTACGCCAATCTCATACAGCAGGGCCGAGTTGAACATCACGTCGGCATTCTCCTGGAATGGGAAGATATTGACCGCCTCGCCACGGCGCACTTCGGCCCAGCGGTGAAGGGTGTTGTAGGCATCCCAACCGCGGAAATTGTTGTCGCGCACGATGCGGCGAAGCTTGCGGTTCTCGTTGGTGTGGATGATGTTCACGTCGTCGATGGCAATCTGGGTGAGGGCCGACACATAGATGCGGAATTTAAGCGCATCGTCAATCTGCGCGGTGAGTCTGGGGTTGAGCGCATGGATGCCTTCCACCAGCAGGATGCTGTGAGGCCCCATCTGCAGGCTCTTGCCGTCGAAATAGGGGTTGCCCTCCAGGAAGTCGAAAGTGGGAATCTCGACCCGCTCGCCACGGAAGAGCCGCTGGAGATGGTCGTTGAGCAAGGGGATGTCGAGGGCATCAATCGACTCGAAGTCAAATTCACCGTTAGGCAACTTGGGGGTCCGGTCACGGCTGACAAAGTAGTCGTCGAGCGACAGCTGCTTGACATCGAAGCCCAGCACACTCAGCTGCACGCTGAGACGGCGGCATGAGGTGGTCTTGCCCGAGGAGGAGGGACCGGCCAGCAGCACCATACGCACCTGGTCGCGACGTTGGAAAATCATGTCGGCAATCTCGGCATACTTCTTCTCGTGCAAAGCCTCGGCCACATGGATGAGGTGGGTCTCGCCCTTGTCGCGCACGATGCGGTTGAGGTCGGCAATGGTGGGTACCTGCAACAGGTCGGCCCAATGGTGGTGCTCCTTGAAGATGCTGAAAAGTTTGGGTGTGTCGGGCAGCATGGCCAACTTCTCAAAGTGCTTAGGGTCGGGCATCTGCAGCAGATAGCCCGAGTCGGAGTAGGTGCAGAACTCCCACGATTGCAGGCACCCCGAGCTGGGGACAAGCTTGGTATGGAACTTATGGACGGTGTCGCCCAAATAGTACATAGTGATATATAGCTGACCAAGGGACTCCAGCAGTTTCTGCGTTTCGGGTATGCCAGCCTCCTTCACCACCTCAATGGCATCGGAAAGCAGCATCACCTTTGACTCGAAGGGGAGGTCCTGATGCTGAATTTCAATCATGCGGTCGCGCACCGTGGTGGCGACACGATAGCGGTCCTCTTCGTCGGCATTCTCAATGGTGCAGTAGAAACCGCCCTGCATAGAGTGCTTCACGGCCAGACGGGCCTGTGGATAGGTCTCGCGGACGGCCTTATAGAGCATGAAAATGAGCGACGACTGATACATGCGCCATCCCTGCGGGTCGGTGATGTCGAAAAAGCGGATAGTCTTGGGGTTATAAATTCGATAATTCATGTCCTCCACCACGTTGTTGACCAACGCGCCCAAGATGGGGTGTTGCAGAGGCCATTGCTTCAAATCGGTATAGTATTTTTGGGAGAGGGCGGCAAGAGTGGTGCCGGGTTTCACCGTTCTGCGTTCGTGAGTGTTTTCAATGACGACTTCTATTGTATCCATGTTTTTTTCTGATAAAAATAATTATTAATAACGTAAACGAATTTTTTTTAGTATCTTTGCACCGCGAAAATATAACTTTTTATACTATGAAGAAAACCTTATTTTCTCTCTTTATGCTGGCTTTGCTGCCCGTGCTGACCCACGCGCAGGCCGACCAGAAATTGATGAACAAAGCTCAGCAGGGCGACACAAAGGCCATGGTGCTCCTTGGCGAGTGCTATGAGAACGGTGCCGGAGTGGACATCGACAGCGCCCTGGCCCTGAAATGGTTCCAACGTGCCGCCGACCAAGGCGACGGTGAGGGCTGGCTGCGTATCTCCCGTTACTATATGCACAGCACCCTCCTGCCGAGGGACACCGCTCGCTATTTTGCCATCCGCAAAGAGTGGGCCGACAAGGGTCTGCCTAACGGCCTGGCCGCCTTGGCCTCCTGCTACGAGTATGGCTTCGGGGTGGCCGTCGATTCGGCCAAAGCCCTCGAACTCAACCAGCAGGCCGTCAAGGCCGGCGCCTCATGGGGCTATGACAATATGGCTCTCAATCTGGCTTACGGCTACGGAGACTTGGCCAAAGATGAGAAAAAGGCCGTCAGCTACTGGGAGAAAGCCTACAAACTCGGCGACATCTCAAGCTGCGGCGATTTGGCTGGATACTACTATTACAAAGGCGACTACAAGAAGGCCAAGAAGTGGGCCCAAGAGGGAGCCAAATGGAATAATGCCACCGCCCAGTCCATCACGGCCTTGATGTATCTCAACGGCGTTGGCGAGGAAAAAGACGAGGCCAAGGCCCAACAAATCCTCAGCGACCTCATTGCCAAACGACACAACCTCGGATTCACTCAAGCCGTTGCTGGCGAAGCCTACATGTACCCCGACGATGTCGCCCTGCGCGACACCGCCAAGGCCATCCGCATCTGGGAAGAGGGTTCCCATTTCTCCCCTTCGATTGCCTCTCTGTGCCAGTTGGACCTCGCCCGCTACTACTTCAACCAAGGGCAAAACGAGAAGGCCTTCCATTATTTTAAAACGGTGGCCGAAAAAGAGCCCAACAAAGGCGGCGAAGGTGAGGCATGCTACTATTTGAGCATCATGTATTACCGCGGCGAAGGCTGCGAAGCCGACCCCGACCAGACGCTCCGTTGGCTCCATCGCGGTGCCGACGTGATGAAGAGCGCCCAGTGCGCCATGGCACTGGCCGCCTTCTACGAGGATGAACCCTACAAGGACCTGCCCCAGGCCGTGAAATACTACCGCATGGCCGACCAACTGGGCGAGTCCTCGGCCATGGAATATCTCGGCCAGCTCTATTCCAGCAGCGGCAATACCGACATGGCATTAGAATGCTACGACAAGATGATTGAAAAAGGCCTTAACGACGGATACTACCACAAGGCCATGATTTACGAAGGCAACGGCGACCACAAGACCTGCAACAGCCTTCTCAACACAGGCTACAAAAAAGGCAGCAGCCTCTGCGCCTATTCCCTAGGAGCCATCTATGAGAACGGCCTCGACGACTATAAGATCAATTACAAGAAAGCCGCCCAATACTACACCAAGGCCAACACCCCTGCCGCCCGCTACCGTCTCGGTTCTCTCTACCTCAACCAGCATCTCGGCAAAGGTAA
>ODAI011965357.1_pt1 | contig 39173 bp, 46 predicted proteins | sample 1539321 | NCBI WGS metagenome assembly ODAI01 (sample SAMN02144231, study PRJEB22623) | gut metagenome | biome: sheep rumen | host: Ovis aries | place: New Zealand
GGCGTGGGTTTCCAGGCGGTCCACAAGGGGTTCACGGTCCAGTACCCAATAGTCACCAAGAGAATGCCGGATATCATCCTTTGAGATGATGATCCAGTCCTTTTTCCCGGCCACTTCTGCACGGGCCCAGGTGCTTTTCCCTGCACATGGTGTTCCTTGAAGGATTATCAGCTTTCCCATAGGTTATTCCGGCCAGAGTTCGGTTTCTGTATAATTCGCCTTCATTTCTTTGTTCAGGATGCTGGCCACGGTGGGACGGAGCATCTTGGACGGGCGGCGGCGGCCGGTACACCACTGATACGCGGTGGACTGGCCAGCGCCTTTCTTCATCAGTGCCGCCAGGATGTTATTCTTCTGCATCTGGCTGGCGGCGGAATAAACTTCAACTATTGTCATTCTTTATCGTTTTAAGGCTTCCACTTCTTCCGGAAGCACGGTTTTGAAGGATTTCTCGTTCCGGATGGAAATGTTCTTTCCACGGTCCTCTGTTACGGTCCAGATGGCGCCTGCATGGCGCACTTGGTCCCCGTGGCCGAATACCGGTTCACGGGAACCCATGCGCTGCGCTGCTACCTGTTGATGGGAATCAGTAAAGCTTCTTTCCATAGTTCGATGAATTGCTTCCCGGAATACCGGGCCAGTTCATGGGATTTATAGGCAAGGCGGGAGCCGACGGACGCGCTCGAGCTCGACCAGGCGTTGGCCGAGGACGCACAGCCGAGGCCGGCATATACATCGCTTACATCAGTTGCGTTGATTATCGCACGTTCTTCAGCGCCTTTTTTACCCATGTCGGCAATCTCACCGGCGGTGTACAGGAAGAACCATGGCCAATAGGCATAGTGCTTTCCATCCGGGATGTGCTGCCAGCCTTCGTTCAAGGCCAGGGTGATGATTTCCAGCTTCAGCTGGGCTTTGATGTGTGAAGGAACGATGGCGGCGTATTTCTCCTGAAGGAGTTCCGGAAGGGCTTCCGGGCCTGCCAGTCCGATGGCCTTACAGGCATCATCGAAGGTTTTGATTTTGTCAGTGATATTCATAATCAGATGATTGAAAATTGCTTTGTGTTCAGTACCGTCTGGCCACCGGATTCCAGGTTGATGATCCAGTTGTCATCATTGGTGTTTAAGTCCAGGATTCCGATGCCGTGGTTCTTTGTCATCACGCGGTCACCTTTCGCATAGACCCATTCACGGTCCATCTTGAAGCGGCCGATGTATGAAGAGGGAAAGAGGCCCTGTTCCGGAAGGGCGCGGAGATAGTGAAGGATCTGTTCATATCCTCCGGGCGTATGGGCGCGGTCCAGGTACAGCATCAGGATCCGGATGATTTCATTGGAATCGGCCAGGGCGTTTGTGTACCGGCGCGAATCCTTATCAGTGGATTCCCATACGATATCGTCAATCTTGAACATTTCTTCCAGCCAATGGCGGGCCTGTTTCATGCACCGGTAGTAGTTCTTCAGCCAGTATTTCTTCTGCGGGTCAAAGCCATTGCCGGATCCGAACCGGGCTTCCAGCTGGTCATCTATGTCGTATGTCAGAACTTCTGCGGCGTTCAGCACGATGAATAGTAGAACGACGGTCCATCCGAGGGGAGATTCTTCCAGTTTCTTTGCCATGGTCGGTTTGTTCAAAGAGTGATTGTTTCTTCTGGATCAGCGCTGTATCATACAGGCTCCATCTTGTAAAGAAGTTCATTTCCAGCGGCCTTCATCGTCAATGTGATGAAGCTTGTTGAATGAATCGAAGTAGGTGCCATCAGGATGGCAGGTGCCCATGTATTCCATTCCACCTTCGCGGTTGCCGGGGCCGGCGTAAACCTTGATTTCGTGGTGATACACTTCGCGGGCGGCGTACAGGGCGCCAGCACGGACGTTTTCAATGCCACCACCCGTTACTCCAGCCTGTACGGGTTTACCGTTCAGTTCCAGGCGGTAATTGAATGTTTTTGTTCTCTTTGCCATGGTACACTATTTTTCGACGATAAACAGGTCATGGCGTTCGATGTGATTCTCCACCTTGGTACCCGCGTAGAACTTGCCATCATCGCCATACAGGTAGTAGGAACCATCTCCAACGTAGAAGAGATGGGTGCGGTGCATTTCGTCAATGCAGGGGTCCAGCTCACCATCGTAGCGAGCTTCACGGCCTTCGCTGGTAACCACCTTGGCGCCGGCCTTCACTTTTTCAATGTCAAACGGTTGTAGATTCATAGTGATATAGATTAGTTGATTCTTTTACCAAGCTGAATAACGAAGTATTCCTTGCCGGGTTCGGCTCCCCATTCGGGGCGGCCAGGGCCTTCCAGGATGTCAATGATCCGGAAGGTCATCGAAGGACGGGCCTTTGCATATCCAAGGTAGAACGTCACTTCATCGTAGGGTTTCCAGCAACACCATTCATCATAGAACCGGCGTGCCCAGTATGCGGTGGCTTCACGGTATTCTTCGCGTTTCTGGCCAGAAGCAACCATATCCCACCACTTCTTTTTCAGTACAAGTTTCAGCGTCATTTCAGAAAGTTTTTGAAAAAATCTGTGAAGTAGGCCTGGAGTTCTTCTGGGGAATGGAAAAGAAGGCCGGACGGAACAGATGTTTCGTAGCTCAATAGTTGGCCCTGTGTGGCCCTGACGTAGCACCAGATAATACCATCTTTGGAAACACGGTATCCTTTCACTATCACCTTCACCATTCGGAAAGGATACGTGTCAGGATCCAGGCAGAACATCTCTTCACCAACGGCAATGCCGGTGGCCTCTGCCATCTTATGGTTATATATGGCGTAATATTTTTCCTGCAAAGAATCAGGAATACGCAAATTGTTATCCGTGTACGCCTTATAGCATTCCAGGCCGAAATCGGCAAACAGGGTTTTGATTTGTTCTTGATCCATCATAGGTCGTTTAGCATCTTATCAATTTCCATCTCATACACGAAAATACCCCCCCCCATACGGGTCTGGAAGTCATGGAAGGCTTCCAGGAGGCGGCACTGTTCCGGCGTGGGATTCGCCGGCAGCTTGGGCCGAGCTTCCAGGAGGCCGGAAAGCTTCTTTATTCCGTCACGAAGCCGGATGATATCCGGTGCTATGAATACGTTTTCGGTTTTCACTTCACAAAAAAGTTAAGTTTGGAAGGCGGGGCCGGCATTTCCCGCCATATTCCATAGTATCAATATTTGTTAAACATTGCCGGCTTGATGTTCATCCGGGTGAAGAAGAAGGGGGCCAGCGGTAACCCCCTGTAACGCTTCTTCTATACCAACTTTATGGCTTACTTTTTCCGCTGATGGTACGGCTTCAAACGCATAACGGAAGGCGGTGAATTCCGGCAGCCAGCGGCGCCGGATATCACACTTCACATAGGCCTTCAGTTGTTCAATCGCGTTCATCTTGATTTCGTTATTCTGCAATAATCACCGGGCTGCCACCGGCACTGGCCACCTACCCAGCTGTGGCAATACGGGCATTCATTCCGTGGTCCATGGGCCTGGGTACGGGTGGTTTTAGGATTCTTTTTCACGGTCTGGAAGTTCAAATTCAATCATTTCACCAGGAACCACGAATTCTGGCAAGACGTCATAAGCGGAACCCAACAGAACAAGGCCTTCATCTGCATCGAATGATTTTTGGATCTCCAAACTATTATGGTTGCCATAAAGCCTGATACTTACAGATATTACTTCATCCGTAGATAGGGAAATCCGATGCGTATGAACATAGACGCAGTTATGACGTTGTTCCACTTCAGCATTGTTAAAACGGCGGCCAGCCATATAGACAGCTTCCAGAATAGAACGTTCGTTTACTTTATGTACAGTATGTTTCATGGCTACGGTTCGGTTTGGGGACGGTTAAACGGTCTGAAGGTAAAAAGGGCGGCCAGGCTGCGAACCGCCCTGGTTATTGTTCGAGAATGTTTTTGCAGCCTGAATCTCGTTCTGCGCACCGCTTCTGCGTACCATTCTTTCACTTCCGGATTTTCCTGAACTTGCACCCAGGAGAAGAAGGCCATCATGGCCAGCGTACCCAGATGCCAATAAGCGAACTTGGCATGGCCGAACATGGCCTGGATGCCGTTCACGGCCAGCGTTACCGCCAGCGCCACAGTGATAACCACACAGATTACCGCTGTTAAGGGGTTCAACTTGTTTTCCATTCTCGAACATTTTTAGATTTTTGTTAAATTTGCATTGTGTTTGCGTTGTGTTTCTTTTGCAAATATAATACTTTGCTTTGAAATATGCAAGCATTGCCTAAAAAATTTAATGCAAAATTTTGACACAATTATGGAAAACACTGTAAAAGAACGTCTTATAAAGTACCTCGAAGAAAAGCGGATATCGAAATCTGAATTCGGTAGGGCCATAGGTGTTTCAAGCGCCTACGTTTCATCAATACGCGAAAGTATATCACCGGATAAGATTCAAAGCATTGCCTTGAACTACCCTGATCTGAACATCCAATGGCTGCTCACGGGTGATGGGCCTATGATTCTGATGCCCGGCTGGAGAAGTAGCCATGATGCACCATTTGAATCAGAACAGGATGTTATTTCCGCTGGCCAGCTGATGGCCTATGTTCAGGAGAATCAGCGCCAAATGGGCCAGCTGATTGATACCATTGCAACACTCACCTCAAAACTTGCCTGATATGGGATATCTTTTATTGTTTGCAGTCATCATTTTCGTTGTATGGTTCTTTGTAAAGAAAAACAGCGAAGCAAATCATGAAGCCGAAATCCACCAGAAATACCTGGATTCAAAGGCTGATTTTGAACAGACGTACAAAGAATGCAAAGCCATCACCGGTGATATTTCGGATGATGATTATGAAGATTGGTGTGAAGAACACTGTGCGAATATCATCGGTTACAGTATTGCCGGCATCAACTTCCGGCATCTGGATTATAGCCATACTGGACCATTCAGCGGGACAGTGAAAGTGGAACCGGATAATCCTCACGATTCAAAGGCCGTGGCCATCTTCCGTGGGCGTAAGAAGGTAGGTTACATACCACGGGAATTCAACGAGGGTGTCTTTTATGAGCTTCAGAAGAAGGGTGGCCAGGATACGTGTATTGGATACATTCATACCTTCCTGGATGATGAATTGGAAGAAAAATTCGCTGGAAAGATAGTCATTGGCCCATCGGAAAGTGTTACAGATGAAGGAGATAGGGGCCAAAATGCCGGGTCATAAACGGGTCAAAATTGTCAATTTCTGGCCCTTTTAGCGAGAAAAATAATACTGATTTTCAGGTGGTTAGTATTCTATGGGTAGCCATTTCAAGTCCAGTCATCCAGACCAAAAAAGCGGTAAGCCGCTGACACATAACCCGTTAGATGATTCTACGGAAAATTGCCGGGTCACGGACGGGTCACGCATTTCTCTTGGAGATTCACTTTTTCAGGTCCTGGAAGAGTTCTCCAAAGAAAAAAAAATGCTTTTTTCTCTACCTCACGCGCATTTAGATTATGTACCACCAAAGCTGCATCGCGGCAAAACATCGTGGTATATCTCCTACTACGTGAAGAATCCGGCCACCGGCAAAATGAAACTGTTCCGGGTCAAGGTGAACCGGTATCACAACCAGAAGGAACGGATCCAGGCCGCAAAGGAAATCATGGCCGGCCTTCAGGAACGTTTGGCCCTGGGATGGAATCCGATGATAAGCCAGGCGGTGCCCTTGGCCACTGTCCCGGCTTTCCGTGTATTCGATACCTATCTCCGGGTGAAAAGCAAGGAGATGGAAAAACAATCCTATGCCACATACGCCTCTTACGTCCGGATCTTCCGTGGATGGCTGGAATTACAGGGCTGCAGCGGGACCACCCCGATATCCGCCATCACAGAGGGGACGGCCCGGAAATACATGAACTACCTGGAAACCGAAAAGAGCGTTTCTCCACGGTCGTACAACAACTACCTGTCGTTCATGGTCACGTTCATGGACTGGATGAAAGATAAGGGATATATCCAGGAAAACGTGTTCACCGGCATCAAGCGAAAACCACGGCGCCTTATGGCAAAGAAGCGCCGGATGCTCACTGATGAAGAGCTGGGCACACTGTTCACCTGGTTGCAGGAAAACAATCCGGAATATCTGGCCGTGTGCCTGCTGTGCTATTGCTGCTTCATGCGGCCGAAGGAAATTGCGCTGCTGCGCTGCGGGGATATAGACCTCCGGAAACAGCTGGTTCATGTACGGGCCGAAATCGCCAAAAACGATAAGGAAAGCTTCCGCACCATTCCGGATGCGATGATGCCGGCAATCCGGCGGCTGGATCTGTCACACCGGGAATGGTTCCTGTTCGGGGACCATCCCGGCGTCCGGAGCGATTTCCGTCCGGCAAGGGAGGCCGGGGCAAAGAAGCGTTTCTCCGATTATTGGGCCACCACCGTCCGGGAGGCCTGCGGGTTCGGGATGGAAGTCCAGTTCTATTCACAGAAGGATACAGGTATCACCAATATGCTGGGTGAAGGCGTGGCCATCAATCTGGTTCAACAGCAAGCGGACCATTCCAGCGTGGCAATGACGGCGCTGTACGTCGGCCACAAAGCTTCAGCAAGTGAAGAACTGAAAAACGCATTCCATTGACACTTTTGACATCTATTGATAGACTATTGATAGAACTATCTGGATACTTGAAAGGCCTGCATCTTACGACGCGGGCCTTTTCTGTCAAAACAATTATGAACAAGTGAACTCAAATTTTCAAGATGAATTTCTTCACGGCCCATGCGGCCAGTATCAGAAGTGTGGCAAAAAAGACGATGGTTCCAAGGACCATACGGAAATTTTGCCACGGGGTAAGTTCGGCCGGGACCTTCACTTCCACCGGGTACGGATCCGGATACGGAACCGGGACTTCTTTGATGGTGCTATGTTCAGTATCCGTTTCCTTTTCCACCTTCGTCACCGGAACCTTCACGTCGGTATCCTTTGTGGACAGGTCATGGTGAAGTGTTCCATCTGGATTGATCCAGGCGTGGCTTTCCGCGAAGTCGTTTTCCAGGTAGGATGAATCGCACGGTGTATCTCTTTCCGAATGCTGCTGTGGAAGGTGAATGGATGCCGTGTCAATCGTCACCTTTACGGATATCGCCTGTTTGGTCCAGGATGAATCCTGAAGCTGCGTGAACACCGGCCGTGGCGGTGTAAATTTCGGGCTGCAGGAGGTTAAAGCCAGAAGGATGGCTACAATGATTATGGCCATGGGAATGATGGCTCTTTCCCACGGGTCGGGTTTCCTCCTTTGGAATTCGGATTGTGCGCTCATACTTCCATCACTTTAATCTGGCCGCGTTGCTGGCCAGCGTTGTTGTACAGGCCGATATGGATCCACTTGGCGCCGGTGGCCTTATTCCTTTCCAGAAGGATCTGATCGAACCGGGTCCCGCTTTTCCTGAACCATTCCACGACGAAATCACGGAAGCGGTTGAAGGAACCGTTCACCTGGAGGTCGGCTGCATATCCAATCTGGTGGACGGATGTTGCGGAGCCTCCGACGGCCTTATTCAGCTCCGGGCACCGATATCCGGATGAAACATTGATTGACATCCCGTAAGCGGCGCGAAGGGGTTCCAAAACCTTTTCCGTAAGCTCACGCAAATGGTCCACCACTTCAAAGGTGGGGGTGTTGTCAATCTTCTTCTTTGCGGCCACTTCAGAACGAATCAGTTCCTGAAGGGTGAAATACTTGAATGCTGCCATCATTCTTCAGTTTGGGTTTCCTCTTCCTGTTCAGCGCTTGGCGCCGGCTCTTTCGGCTTATTGTCCAGATCCTGGACTACCACGGTGGTATCGCCATGGGTCAGCTTGAATCCAAGTCCTTCCTGAACGGCTTCCCGAAGTTCGGCCAGGCCTGCGAATGCGAATATCCAGCTTCCAGCCTTCAGGACGGATGGATGGATTTCTCCCATGGGCGGTACCAGGAATGATGCCACATACAGGCCGATGGCGGCCAGAAGGCATACCCACATTGCGATTGTTGTGCTTGCTTTCACGTTCCGTGTCATTGCCCGGAACCGTGCTAATCTGCGCTTTTCCATAGGCATTATGCTATTTGAGTTGAACCCAGATACACGCCTTTCTGTGTTCCTGTAACAATGTAGATTGTAGAAGAACTTGGCGAGGATGGAAGTTGTGATACAATACTTAGCTTGTAGTTCCCATCCGCAAAAAGCGCATACTCCGTATTCCCCTGATACTGGTATATCAAGCCACCATCATCAAGCTTAGTTTTTCTGCCAAATTGATTTGATACCTCAATCCCCGTACCGGTGATTTTACAACTATAACTTACAGAGGCTGATGCACTATTTTTTGTTTTGCACTCAATGTGATTTGCATCTATGAGAATCGTATTAGTGCGCCAAAAACTCCCGGTTGTATTTGATGAAGAAATACTTCCATTGCTCCCAATTTCCAAGTTTCCAGCTATATTTCCACTCTGTGCCGTAATCTCTCCGGAGAAATCACCATCTGCACCTGACAGGTGCTTCACATATAGATTCTCAATGAACGCTGAATTCGCGGCTAAATCAGCCACATCAATCAGATTGGCCTTGATGGCTTCAGCCAGAATGAGATAGGTCACCACTGGCTTCAGGTTGTTCAGCTTTGTCCAGTAGGCCGTATTGGAAAGTGGAATGTTTGCTGCAGAAGTGTGGCTGGTTCTGCACATATAGAAGTTCACACCGGATGCGCCGATGGATATCGCCTTATCAGCGACGATATCCAGCGGGTAAACGCCATCCACCTGGGTATCACCGGCATAATACTGTTTGCCGGTTTCCCAGACGGTGGTCCGGATGGATTTCCCAGCTTCGCCTGGGTCACCATCCTTCGCCTTCCTACGGATGCAGATATGGCCACGGATACTGAATCCCATAGCTTATGAAATTAGAGATACGACGATGGTGGCAATCTCCTTCGCGTGGACGCGGGCATCCTGGAAGGCCTGGTATTCTGCCAGGTATTCGGCCTTCTTATCGGCACTGATGCCGGAATTCTTATCCTTGGCCAGTTCGTAGTTGGCCAGAATGGCCTGGTAGGAATCCGGTGAATAGTGGTCGTTCATGATGGCAGCCACGATATCGCCATAGGTGCGGCCATGGACATCCACGGATTCACAGTTGTACAAATCTTCCGGTGCTTCCATCCCTTCTTCCACGACGGTGGTTGCAGGGGTGAAGTCGTACAGGATCCGGAGAAGGTTTCCTTCCAGTGTCACCTTCACGCCGCTTTGCGGAAGGTTGTCAATTTGGTAACAGGCTTTCATAATTTAGAATTATTCGAAATAATAATCGTACTTATTGTTGCCCAGGTCCCGCCGTCGGAGGATGGTGTCACACGGAAGGATGGGTGGTTCATTAGGGAACTTGGTATCATGCTCACGGGCCTGATCCAGTTCGCTTTTGATGGAAAACGAATTCGTCACCATCTTCAGCACTTCCTTATCATCGGCCCGGTGAAGTAAAACGGCATACCGTCCGTCACCGTGCTGGGTGCGGATATTCGTTTCAAAGTCCACCACTACGATGGGCGTGTTCAGAATCTCCATGGCCCGTACTTCACGGTTCCTGAAGAATCGCTTCCCATCCTTCGTGGTTACGGATTCAGATATGCCCTTTGCTGCAAAACTCATATCGTTGTTTGTTATAACTTTCCAAAGGTTCCGGCACTTGCCCCATTTGCACCAACCATAATAGCTGGCCAGGACTTGCCGTTTTCGTTCCGGGTCCTTCAGGCCTTTTGCCTTCCGGGCAAACCGGGTTTTGATGCTCTTCCGGAGGCGGATGTTTTCCCGGCTGAAACAGTATCCAAGGAAATCAATCGTCCTTCCGACGGTGGCCGCGCTGCCGTTTCCGGCGCCTTTTCTTTTTCCCATCGGCCCTGTGCGCTATCGGTGCCACAATCACGTTTGCCTTCACTACGAATCCAGCTTCTGCGGACATCCGTTCGTATTCATTCAGCTGTGCCCAGGCTTCAGCCTTTGTCCGGGCCAGGCCGGTTGTATCGTCGCAGTACCGGAGATAGCATTTCACTTTCACTTTTTCCTTCATCCGGTGGTCTATCCGGTTGGCGGTGAAGTTGCCTATCGGCTGGCTGGTGTACGCACCGATGGGTATTCCGCGCCTTCTTCGCTTTCTCTTCATCCAGGGCGTCCAGTATTTCCTGCTTCGTGTCGTAGTTCAGGATGGCCACATCAATGAGCCGGATAAACCGTTCATCCTTGTATTTGCGCCGGAAGGCATCCAGGATGGTGGAATGCGGAATGGACTGGTAGTATTTCTTGTAATCGGTTTTCCAGAACCAGCGATATTCCGGATATCTCCGAAGCATCATCTTCATCCGCTTCACGCCATGGTGAAGGCCTTTGCCGGGCACACACGCAAAGGAATCGAATATCAACCCACCATAGATATCATTCCCTATCACGCGCATGATGGCGTGGTGGAGTATTCTCCACGGGAAGTAATCCTGTTTGTCAATAATCCGGTCCTTTCCGGAATCATTGTGTACCTCCATTTCCGTGTAATCCGCTTTGGGAAAGTCCAGGGTAAGAATCATCCGCTGCAGCCGTTCCAGATCTTCCTTCTGGTGAAGGTTGTGGCGCCGGATATGGCGGTTCTTCTTTACTTTCCCTGCCTGTGCCTCCTTATCAGCTGCCACCAGGTTATCCCAGGCGGCAATCTGTTCCAGGATGTGGCCTTTACGTTTTACCATACAAACAATCTTCTTCAGATTCAATATTGTCAGTTCCGCTTGCAATAGAACTGATGCCCGGCCTTTTCGAGAATAAACCTACTAACGCCGCTTGCCAATGGGATCAAGGTAGCCCAAGGGCCTTTCCGCACGAGATGTTCTGACATCACGGCCACGTGGGCCGTTACGCTGCACTACATGATGCAGGGTCAAGGTTCGAGGGGATTTTGTCGTTTCGGGTTATGTTCCTTTGTATGGCGGGAGCCGATGTTCGCGTTCGAGTTCGACCAGGCGTTATTCGAGTTCGCATAGCCGAGGCCGGCATTCGGCCCGTTATTCGCGTTACCACCCCAGAGGCCGAGGGCTCACCTTTCCCCTTTCTACCTACCGGACATCGGGCCGCTTGCGTGGCCGTTGCGGGGCCCTGTTACGGGCCCCGGCGGTCCGGATTTATCGTGGATTACAGGATTCGTATTTCAATGAACTTACAAACGCAAAAATAGCATGGTGTTCAACTTAATTGCAGGACATATTTCCGCTTATGCAGCGGCAACGAGTTCTGCGCCTGAAACGAATTCGATAGGGCCGTAATAGGCAAGGCGGGAGCCGAAGAGCGCGTACGAGGACGACCAGGCGTAAGCCGAGTCCGCATAGCCGAGGCCGGCAGACGGCCCGAAATTCGCGTAACCACCCCAGAGGCCGAGCTGGCCAGAGGCCTTGTTCTGGTAGAAGTAATCACACCAGTAGGAATCAGAACCACCACCTACGACGGACGGGATGATATCGAAGTATTCTCCGAGGATCATCTCACGGACGTAGCCGTCACCAGTGTCACGGGAAATCTGCCTGAAGTCACCGGCCGGGGTCCCGGCCAATTCATCGGATGAAGGCATACGGTTCCCTTCATACAGGAACACTTCCGTACCGGCATGGCCCTTGTCTGTGCAACCATAGTAGATACCCTGCACCATTTCCCACTGCCAGTTCCAGGCATCTTCAATGCCGAACAGGGAAACGCGGGAACAGTTCTCACCTACGTTGGAACCATTCACCAGGCTGATATCAATCTTTCCACAGGCATCACCCAGGGATTTGGTTGCGCCGGTAAGGAGGCTGGCAGCTGCACCCCAGAGATCCTTTCCGACGGAGCCACCAACACCGTATCCGATATTGGCCTGGCAGTTCGGGTTGGCAAACTGCATCAGGTTCAGCATAATCATGAACTTCTGCGCTTCGTAGTCAATGAGGCCGAAGTTCTTACCGTTCACCTGTGCTGCGCTCCAGAAGGAGTTGATTGTTCTGGATCCGGCCGGTGCCACACCGGAACGGGATACCAGGGCACCGCCGGAGATGGAACCCTTATAGGCACCGAACGTCATGTTCTCCCTGAAGTGATGGCCGCCGATGGGCAGCATGGACCACCAGATGGTAGGGATGCCGGTCTGTGCGTCCACAACTACACGGTAATACAGCTTCTTTGGCGAAATGAACATAACGTGGCCAAGGGCTTCATTCAGCGTGGTACCATCAGCGAATACGCCGGAATTGGCCACTGACAGTTTCGCGGCCTTTCCGCTATTGGTCAGAAGGAACCGGCCGATGGATGAAAGGAATTCGGCTTTCATCGTCTGGTTTCCCACGGCGGTCCACTGCGGGCTGGACTGCGTGTGCTGTTTGCACTGGACACCCCATGCCACTTCACGTAGAAGTTCGGCATCACCGGCGTTCATGGAATTTTCAAAGTTTTCAAGGGTAATCCGCTTCACGGAATTGCCCTGGCGCACGAACACGTAATCATCCTGGAGGATGGCCGTGGTGGTGGGCGCCGATGCAAGGTTGTTTCTTACGGGAGGCATATACTACACTTTTAAGTTAATGAATCACAGGAAATCGTCACCAGAACCACCACTTCGTGGGTCGTTCCGTCGTTCTGATCCGTGTCGGTCGTGGTGACGTTGATGGATGAAGAAGAGGATTCACCCAGCTTTGCCCAGGTCGTTCCGTCGTACTTCTCGAACTTGTACGTCGGATTGGCAGGCGTGAGGGTGGAGCCATCAGAAGCTTTCACCAGGCGGGCGGCCACGGTCACCGGCTTGTTGGTATCCACCTCTTTCTGTGCGCTGGAGATGTAAGGCACAATCAGGATTTCATCCAGCGTGTCAATGATGGTGATGGCGGCCTTGGCCACGTATGCGGCCGCGCTGGAATTCTCATAGAATTCGGCAATGATCAGCTGCGTTGCGTCAATATCATTGCGGTTCACTGTCACTGATTGCTGGCCATTCATCGCGGTCCAGGGCGTACTGCCTTTGTACCACTTCACATAGAAGCTGTTCACGGGTGAAGTGGACAGCCACAGATTGGCTGTCAGAACAGCGCTTGCATGGGCGCTGTCCAGCTGCGTGGTACTGGCATTGATAAAGCCGTAGTACGACGATGCGCCGGCGGCCTGGATCTGGACGTCCACGGATTTGGAAAGGTGGTACAGTACACCGGCCACGGTTGCATCCACGTTGTACTGAAGCGTGTCATTGGCCATCATGGATGCGCTGGCCAGGTTGCCGATGATTTTCAATGCGCCGGTGTTCAGGTTGCAGGCGAATTTCCCGGTGCTGTCAGTGGTATATCCACCGGAAGTGGCACCGTTGAAGTTCAGCACGGAACCGTTGTGGGACCAGCTATGATTGGAAAGGTTCACCGTGGCACCACGTGTGGAGCTTACGCGGGGCGTAATCACCGGCTGGTTATCGGCCACGGTCCAATCGGGACGGACGTCACCGGTCTGCGGATCCACGGCCTGGAAGAGTGGCTTATCGCCGATTTCAAGTGTGAGATACAGGGTATCTCCGTTGCGGAGCCTACGGATGGTAATCCCCGCCTGTGCGCTGTACTTACTCATATTCTTTCTGTATTATCTGCTTGATTTCGTGATTGGTGTGGATGGTTCCTTCCAGGGCGGCCGCTTTTTCCTGAAGGGTTTCGTAATCGGCCAGTGAATCTTTGAACATCACTTCCTTCTCGTTCAGGATCATCTTTTTTTCGTTATTCCGGTGTTCCCGGAGGGTGAACCCTGCCTGGAGGGCCAGACCCTTATTGGCTTGAATGTACAGCATGGCATTAGTTGAATATCCAAACATTGTCGTTTTCATCCACCCAGGTATTTCCGTTTTCATCTTCAGCGATGGCGTATGCGGCTTTCTGGATGGCTTCCGTATAGACGTCAATCCAATCATCCTGGAATGTATCACCGACGCCTGTCTTTTCCAGTTGGAAGATAGTGTGCCCACCTTCATTGTGTTCAACGTGTGTCTTATAGGCCGAATCCGTGTACCATACGATGGAAAGGATGCTTTCCGGGCATTCCACTACCTTACCTTCAGAATCCACCATCGCTTCATCATATCGGGCGGTCTGGCCGGGAAGGATGGCGGAATCATTCGTTGGTGAACAGCTGAAGGCCTGAAGGATGCGTGACACACCGAACTGGATGCGTGCCACTTCCGTGTTACCCACGAATGCCTTTATCATGTAGTTCTCCTTCGTTACCAGACGGAGATCCAGGGTGACGCCTGTCGCGCTGATGGCGTTCACCTCATTTTCGTCGGATGCGGTGATTTCCGTTGCGCTGCTGGCGCTGGCCACACGGTACAGCTTCAGCGTGTATCCAGATGAAAGGATTTCTGCACCCTTGAACACGGTCACTGGTATGGTGCGGATGTGGGCGTTGTTATCCATGGCAGCGTTCCGGCCGGCATCGGAGGCCGTAATGATGCCGCTGGCCACCTTGTATTCGTACAGGTGTAGTTTGTCCAGGAACGGGTTGTAGTATATGGCCGTTGCTTCACCGATGGAAATGCCATAAGAATCCAGGCTCTTATCCACCGTGGAAAGCACAATTTCATCCGTCACGATGGGATGCGTCACACCCAGGCGGTTATCCACCAATTCAGCTTCAAAGTGAAGGGAATACTGTTCTGCAGGAGTGATGTTCTTCCGGATGGTCAGGGCACCACGGGTGCTTCCGACGGTATCAATGCTGAACAGGCCTGCCCAGCTGGGGATGGTCGTGATATCCACACCGTTCACCTTCCATACCATATTGGCCAGAAGGGAATTGGAATAGGGCTGCGGCCAGCTGCCATCAGCGGCGGCGGCGGTCACTACCGGCTGAAGGACTGTGGGCGTCACGCTGCGGTCCGGTTCATATTCGTTCAGGGCGGCGTTGTACACCTGTGTCACCGGGCTGCCGGATGTAAGGCAGGACAGCGACACGGATACGGTCAGCGGGGCATAATCTTTACGGATTCGTTTACGGATGGTTTCCATATCAGATGATGATTTCAGCCTGCGCCGAATCACCGGATTCAAGCGCGGCCGTTATTGTGAATAATGTACTTACAGTGTTCGGGTTGGAACCCAGGTCTGACAGTTCCAGGCTCACGGAACCCTGGAAGTTCTGCGCCTTGCCGGACATATTCCAGGCGGCATCTTCCACGGCATCGCCGGAATCGCGGGTGATGGTCCAGCTGGTTATATCGGGCGTCACCTCTTCAAAGTATCCACCCCGCCAAACGCGGCACGTCACCTGAAGGGTTTCGCCGGGTGCGATGAAGTTATCACCATTGGTATCAATCTCCAGACGGAGGTCCATATCCTCAATCTGTTCGATGGTACCGGACATATAGATATTGTTCAGGTATGCCGAATAGCCGGCCATACCGGATATGCCAAGGACGGAGAGGTTGGAAAGGTCACCGAACTGCGCTGCGATATTGCTGGAAGAGAATTCCCACGTGTTCACGCCTTTCAGGAACCGTTCATAGGTGCGTGTGCTGTACCTGGATACCTGCCTATCTGTATTCGTGAAGTTGCCGTATCCGACAAAGTGCATGGCAGGAACCGGATGATATTGGTTGGTCCATCCGCTGTCAGCGGCCCGGAGGGCATACCGGAAACGCTTGTGCTGGCCGTCCAGGATTTCTGTCACGCGGAAGTAGGACGTAACGAATCCGGCAAACTGGAAGTTGCCTTTTCCGTCATCCCAATTCACCAGGGCGTTGTTGTCAAGTGTAAGGCCGTCATGGAAGATACCCTGGCAGATATCATCCACTTCCACCGTTCCGATTTCCCCTTCTTCCAGGTGAAGAGTGATGATGCCCGTGGATGCCGGCATTCCAAGTTCATTCAGATCCACGGATACATCTTCGATGATGCCGCCACCGGGGGCGTTCCACTTGTTCCCGATTTCGATGGATACGCGGTTATACCGTAGTTCCGGAACTTCCAGGAATTCCCGTAAAATCAGGGAGCGCATCTCGGCGGCGCCAGAGGCGTCAATGAATGCGCCGGATCCGGTCAGGCCTGGATTGTAAGTACCGGCTTCAAAGCCCACATCCGTGGATATCTTCCCGGCGGAACGGTCACTGATATCCTTCCGCAAGAATTTCGCGGCCGCATCACTTTCCCGCTGAAGGGTCTGGCCATCATAGGCTGGTTTGCCATCGGCATCGCTGAACTTATCCAGAACGGCCTTGTTGCTGTGGGAATGGGCATAGATGCCAATGCCATTGGTAATGACATTGACAATCCAATCCTTCAGCGCTCCAAGGGACGTCTTTGACCATTGTTCTGTGTACGGGGATTGAACCAGGAACAGGATGGTATCTTCCAGTTCGGCATCCGGATAGTCAGCAAGCCGGAGCTTCAAAAAAAAAAGTTCCCCGGCGGGAGAAGGCACTTCAATCACCGGCAACTCGCCTTCCGTTCGGCTCACGTTCAACAGGCGGCCTTCTTCAGACAGGGTGAAGGCGAAGGTGCAGGCGTGGACGTTATCGCGGTCCGACATTTCCAGGCTGGAAGTATCAATCACGATGGGTTCCGCGTTGCCATCCTTGATGGCCCATTGCTTGGCGGCGGCAATCAGTTCGAACCACCACTGCGTCACCTGAAGGCCTGCGTATCCGGTGTTCTGCTGCCACTTGCGTTCAGCACCGGATGTGATATCAATCTTCACCCGGTCCTTCATGGCCGATTCGTGTTCAATCTCCGGAGCAAGGGTGCAGGCTCCATGGAAGGTGAACGTGTCAATGCCACCCAGGGAGTTCACGGAAAGGTAGTAGTGTTCATCTCCCATGGTGGGCGCACAGATGTAGCGCTGCGTATAGGAGAGAGCCACACTTTGGCCGGTTTCCACCCACACGTCAATCATTCCGAACAGATCTTCCGTTTCCTCACCGGAAAGGCCGAACAGGTAACTGAATTCCATGTTGAATGTCATCATGGCAGGTGTGCCGGAATACGTCCAGATTGTGATGGTTTTCGTGGTACCATCCTTCTTATAGAACTTGGCACGTACCCTTCCGGCATTGGCTCCGCTGAAGTAGTACGACAGGTATTCCGGGCTGTTCCAGGTCACTTGCTTTGTCTGCGGCTGCCAGGTAAGCCAGTTCCCGGACAGGAAGGAACTGGCCGTACCGGACAGCTTGCGGACGCCACCGTTCACCACCGTGAAGGTGCCGGCGGAGGAACCGTTCACCTGGGCGGTGAAAGTGGCCACTGCGGAGGCTTGGGCAAAAGCGTTGGATGTAGGGAGGGAGGATGACAGATATTGGCTAATCACGTCGGCCACATCAATATCAATGCGGTCGTGGGCATCTGGATAGTACGTTTCCGAAAGGATTGATACCGGCACGTTGATGCCAGGCTCGTAATACTTCAGGATAAACGCCACCTCTGAAGCGCTTTCAATAATGAAGTGCTTCAGGTTCCGAAGGAGGGACAGATTGTCGGGCGTTTGTATCAGCGTTGCCATAGTGCAAATTTACGGACGTGGTGAAGTGTAAGTTAGGACATCAGATGGCGGCGGATTCATACCAGAAATGAACGGTTTGCCTGGTAATCGCACGCCATGTAGGCGATTCGCTTGGACGGGTCCTGTAACTGTATCCTATTTCGATTGTTCGCTCCAGCTTGGGCGATTTCTGGCCAAGGGCCGTGGGCGCCGGAAGGAAGAAATCTCCTGTATCCTCTTCACTTCCGCCATCTATCACGTGATATGCAAGGTTTCTATCCGGATACTGCGGCTGCAGGGCGGCCATGGCGGCATCGGCTTCAGAGGTGTTTTGAACCCATTGGTATTCCGGGGCCGGTATTACGATGGGCGCATCCTCTTCGCTATCCGAATAGTCCTTTACCAGATAGAAGGCCGCATTCAGGCAGCGAATTTTCCTTCCAACTTCGTACTTCAGTGATATCGGTAATAGCCTTTGGCCTTCATAAAGCTTCAAGGAATACATCCCGTATGAAAGAAGCTTTTCGATGGCAATATCAAACTGGCCTTCCACCTTCACCATATTGTTCCGGAGCATGGTGTTGTACCTTGCAAAGAATTCCTGGAACATATCCGGTGCATTCAGGTTGTATTTTCCTTCACGGAGGTGTCCTTTGTTGTCGAACTTCTGCGTGGTACCATAGTAGTAGTGCCCGCTGTGTGTGTACCAATCAAACACGCGACCTCCCCCACCACCGGATTCCAGGCGCTCGGATAGGCCTGCGAAGTCCACTACCATGATTTCCTGTTCTTCATCCTTATCGGAATCATTGTAGGAAGTGTTCCGGTGCGTGCGCGTGCCGATATACGGCATGAGCATACCATTGACTATCACCATGGGCGGTACGATATCATCCCATGAGATGGATTCCGCATCCTGGGAATTCTTCCGATCGTATGTGAAGTAGTTTGATCCAACACGTTTGGAGCGCGTCTGGTTCCGGAAGTTCCTGGATATTTCATAGTATGCGCCTGTGGCCAGGTGAAGAAGAAGGCCCACGGGCTGTCCGGAGAAATCCAGCGGGAACTGGCTTTCTCCGGAAGCGAATTCATTCACTGCACCGTATTTCTTCAGAATATCTTCTTCCGTTTCAGTCACCGGCGTCGCACCTTCCAGAGATGTGTTCGGTGTAAGCACTATGCGGGATGACTGTTCGTAGGAATGCACGATATTCCCCAGAAGCTGGCCAGTGAGGTCCATATCATAACCGGCATCCAGGATGTCATTCAATAGGACGATATCCACCTTCTTTTCGGTAGGATAGACCACAATCTGGGCATAGAATTTATTCCGGAGCCATTCCAGGATCTCGGATATGGTCTTGTTGGGAACCAGGTCGTACAGATAGACGTTCTTACCCTTGCATATCACGTCGGAACAGTTGTGAACCAGAATCAAACTGGATAGCTTGCTGTTGGTGGCAAAACAGTTCGTTCCGATGGTATAACCACACAGCTGGAACATCTTGTTGAGAAATGCTTTCAGGTAGAAGAATGGGGCGATTCCGTATCCGTCCGGTACACCAACCTTATCATCACCTTCCATGACTGTACGGCCTTCCCACACAAGTGAATACACGCCTTCCACCTCTCCATACTGGTTCATCGGTTCGTTATTGATCATGTATGAATCGGATTCCTGGTTGTAATTCACGGCCACCGGGAAGAGGCACACCGTATTGGATAGGCTTGGCTGCTTATAGATTGTGTTCAGAGATGAATAAAGATCTGCGACGGAATTCCTGTCATTGGCCCACAGCTTGGAATCCTTGAACAGTTCCTTCAGGTTCTTGTCTTTCCACAGCGAATAGAATTCCGAATCTTCCAGGGCCATGGCACAAGTGATGCCATCCTTTGATGCGGATGTCACCACCAGATTTCCTTTCTTCTGGAATACACCGTGTGAAAGGATGGCCGGGAAAAGATTCACAAAGCGCGTGTTCCTGGCTATCCTTGTAGGATTATCCAGTTTGGCCAGATCTTCCGGCGTGGCCGGGATAGTAGCTGCCACGGATGCGGCGCCATCATCAGAGAAGAAGGCGCTGTTCTGTTCAATCTCGAAACTGAAATCTTCAGGGAGATTCAGTTCACCTTTATCTACAATCAGTTTCATTTCCCAACCACGGATTTAACGGTATTCTCCAGTTCCTGTTTGGCATTGATATCAGAAAGCACGGTATAGGCCTTCAGGGGGAGTGATGCTTCCAGCTTTGCCATGATATCATATACCCGCTGAAGGAGTTCGTTATCTACAGTGCCCACGGATGCCGGCGCATTGGTGCCGGCCTGGCCACCGTCTGCGAATCCTGCCACACCGGAACGGTACTGTCCGCTTTGGCGCATCTGTTCCAAGGATGCGAACATCACCGGATTGGCGCGGACCATAGCGGCGGGAGCCACCCATTCATTGGCGTGTACAACTCCAACTTCCTGATAGTCGTTTGCGCTGCGCTCGGTATAGCCACCTTCAGAGAATTCGGCCACGGTTCTTTTTCCAACCTGGGTATTGGCGGAACCGGATGAAGCGACGGAGGCATTCTTGATGGCATTGCGCTGGGCCACGATGGCGGCCACCTCTGCCACGGTCGTTGCAGCGATGATGGCGGCCATGATGCCACCGGCGACGGGTCCCAGGTCTGCCACAGCCTTCACGGCGGCCACGGCGCCATTGGCCACCGTCTTGGCGATGTTAATGGCCATATCAACGTCGGCATATTTCTTCTTCAGATCCAGCTGCTTCTTTTCGTATTCCTCTTCAATCTGCTGGCGCTTTTCGGCATTATCACCTGCGGCGGTCAGTTCAGCCTGCATCTGGGCATCCAGGCGGGCCGAATCCGCTTCCTGAAGCGCATTCGCAAGGTCTGAAGCTTTATCCAGGTATTCCCCATAGATATCACCGGCCTTGGATGCGTACTTGGCAATAATCTTGACACGTGCATCCTGGTAGTCCTTTTCGGATAGTAGTCCATTCTTATGAAGCTCTTCCAGGGCGGACAGTTCTTCCGCCATCTCTTCCTTTATAGCATAGATTGGCGAATTCTCGCGGCGGATTTCTTCCGCACGTTCACACAGTTCCTGCCATTTTTGTAGCTGCTCTTCATTCTCCTTATCCAGCTCGGCCATGAAGGCTTCCACTTCCTTATCCAGTTCAGCCATGGCATCATCCATGGCCTTCTGGGCATCTTTCTGAAGGTCATCCATCAGCTTTTCCAGCTTCTGTTTGTCCTTCACGGCCAGATCCAGAATCTGCGTCTGGAATTCAATGGTGGATTGCTTATGCTTTTCGGCAATGGCGGTCCTTTCTTCAAGGGATTGCCGGTTCAGATTCTCCAGGCGCTGTTGGTACTGTTCGTATGAAGATTCACCGTCCAGATAGGCCTGTTTGGCCTGATTTTGAAGTTCCTGGTACCGGGCGTTGGAAGCGTCAATATCTTTTTTGTAGGCATCGTTCACGGCCTTCTGGGCGTCCTCGGATAGCTGTTTCCGGATAGTTGCAGCCTGTCTGTTGCTGCGCTGCGTGGCACGTTCGTAGTTGGTATCGGCATCGACAACCTTCTGACGGGCCTGGACGTAGTTCTTTACCATCTCGTCGTTACCAAGGTTGTATTTCTTCACGATCTCGGACCAGTACACCACGGATTCATCGGCCGTGCGCTTGAATTCATCAAGTTCGTCCTGGTAGGATTGAAGGATACTGGCGTGGGTCTGAATGGAATACGCATCCCGGTCAAACATCTGCGCCTTTCTGGAATTGGAAATCTTGGTTTCGTATTCCTGTACCTTATCGGCATATTCCTTCGCCTGGTCAATCAGGTCCTTGTTGTTATTATAGTCCCGGATGAAGAGATCCAGTTCCTGGTCGGATAGTTCTGTGCGGGTCTGAAGCTGGAGTTTATACGCATCCAATTCTTCCTGGGCAACCACCTTCCGGTTCTCGGCAATCTGTTTCTGGATACGGTCGTATTCCTCGGCGGCGGCAATCCGTTCTTTGGCGGATTTTGTCGCATCCATGTAGATTTTCTTCTGCTTTTCGGCTTCCAGGTTCAGTTCGGATTCCTGCAGCAAGGCGGAATTGTTGCGCTCGAAGATTTCATCAAGCATTGCAGCCACCTTCTTACCATTGGCATAGGCATCCTTCATGCGCTGAACCATCTCGTTCCAACCCTTACCGGATGAAAGATCCGCTATGAAAGAACCATACGCGGATTTCCATCCAGCCACTTCAACCCTCCATTTGTCACCAATAAGCTGCGTTTCGGCAATCATATCGGAAACAAATTTCTTGAAGGTTGCAAGGGCACCGGTCAGGAGGCCAGCCCATCCGATTTTCTTGAAGAATCCACCGAACATCTTCTGCGTCTGGCCGGCAGCGCCTTCAATCTCCTTCATGCGGGCACGTACCTCCTTCAGTTTCTTGGATGCAGCCACGAATTCGTCAGTACCGGGCTTCAGTTTCCGCATCTGGTTGTACAGCTTGCGGGCGGCTGCCTGAAGTTCATTGAGGTTGGAACCGTTCAGGTTGTTCACCGTCTTTTGGAATTTCTCCATGTCGGCGGTGCAGGAATTGATGGATTTTTCCGTGGCCATCAGTTCCTTCTGCGCGGCCTTGAATTCCTTGGAATTGATACCCTTTTCCTGGGCAATCTTCGCCATGGCGTCACGGAGTTCCAGCGCCTTCTTCTTCAGTTCGTCAATACGGGCGTTCGCTTCCTGGTTGTTCAGGGTTACGACGGATTCAGTATATACGCGGTTGTTTGCCATAGCTTATCTTAATTGATGTTCAAACCAGGCGGCATCATTGCGCCGGGTTCCAAAGGTTGTTTCACGGAATGCCTGGATGGCTTCAGCTGCATCCCATCCGTACTTGGCCGCCATCATGCTTCCAAGCTTTTCCACCTCACGGATGAATACCTTGGAATACCAGGGCTTCGGGAGGCGGTGGCCGGAAGGATCCGGCACGTCATCCAGGGTGATATTACCACCGACACCCATATCCACGAAGCGGCCATAATACAGGTACAGGAATACGATTTTCTTCGGGTCCCCGTTGGCATCGGTTTCCACCTGGGCCTGAAGTGAACGAAGCAAATCACCGGTATCACCAATATGGAAGAATTCAATCCTGGATTTCCACCTATCCAGGACGATATCTGCCCACATCTGGGTCATTTCCAGTTTGCTTCGCTTTGCCATTATCCTTCAGGCATCAACAGTGAAATATTCTCGGTGAAGGAAAGTACGATTTCCCATCCACGGGCGTTCTGGCCGCCATATCGCTTCATGTACTGCGTTCTTCTCCAATCCCATCCTTCCAGCGCCGGTTCGCCGGCATTGCGCATCTGGATCAGCTTTGCCAGAAGCCGGAGGGCCAGCGCATGGGTATCTGCATACACATCGGATTCATCTTCACCACGGCCGAACTGGCCCATGATCCATACGGATTGCGTGAAGAAATCCACCGGCCCTTCCACCAGCTGGATGGCACCATTGGAACGGCCTTCCAGGATGGCGCACGGGAATTCTACGCTGCGAAGGTTGGTCAGGAGTTCCAGGATGGTATCCAGGCTCTGGGCTTCCAGAACCTGGATATCAGCGTTGGAGAATCCGGGCACGACGTTAATCAGTGCGCTACTTATGAGATTTTTCGACAGCATCGTGGTAAATCTTGTTCAGTGTGAAGAGAACATCGTGGGCCGGGGCCTTCAGAATCTTCTCGTTTTCCTGTGGCCGGTCATCGTTCATGCAGGAAAGAATGTCCTGGAGGATTTCTGCCTGTGTCTTTCCGATGGAAATGGAATCACCGTCCTGGAATACATACGGATACCGGCCTTTCAGCATCTGTTTTACACCGTTCCACCAGATAGTGAGCGCCACCCGGTCAGTATCGGTCAGTTTGCGTTTGGCGCCGCTGGTTATAGCCTTTGCGGCCTCCTTCAGCCACAAGTTTGCGTGTTCCTTATCGGCACCGGCTTTCATCATCATGGAATCGGCCGTGTAGAACTGTCCAAAGTTCAGGTTGTAGATCATCCTTTCCACCTTGGGGAACGGTTCCGGCGGCAATCCCACGGAATCATAGATGTAGGCCAGTTCATGGCAGGCGGCGGCGATATCCGATGACTTGATAAGATGTTCTTTTCCGTCAATTACGAAGGCCATCTTGCCTTTCACCTTTTTGGCGTCGTACTTGTTCATGTTGGCCGGGATTATCCCGGTAAGCTTACACAGACAAAGCAACAGCGCCTTATCCCTGGATATGCCGGGTTGTGCCAAAATGAAGCACACTTCACGGAACTGCTGATAGGTCATCATTTCCCACTGAAGCGGGTAGTCCAGATTCACCCGCGTGGGTTTGTCCGGGTGAAAGAGGTTGCGGAAGAATCTCAAAACTTTCTTCATGGTCGGGTCGGGTTAAAACATTGAGAAAATGGGTTTATCGTCGTGTTCCAGGGTGATGGCCCTGGCGGCGGAAGAATCTGCAAACGTCGGGAAATCTTCAATATTGGCCTTCATGAAAGCCGCACAGCGGACGGCCTGTGCAACACCGTTGTCACGGTCACCAAGGGCAATGAAACAGATTCCCACCTTCACCATCTGAACCAGCTTCTTTTCGTTCGGGCACATCCGTTCGTTGTCACGGATCTTTTCCAGGATCTCTTCTGCATAGTCCGGTGAAATGTAGGCAGCGATATCCGTCACAAGAGCCAGATTGAAGGCTCCGTTCAGCTTCAGGAATTCACCCCACGTCTGGGGATAGTTCTTCACGGTGATGGCGTTCAGTACGGCCACATCCTTAAAATCCGCATAGGTCAGGATAAGGCCATCGGAAAGGCGTGTGAACTGTTCCGTTCCTTTCCAGTCTGAATATCCGGCGGTCCGGATCAGGTACACCACCAGGCGGTCCAGCGCTTCATCCAGCTTGGCCTGCAGCCCGGCGGTAAGATTGGCAATCCTTTCCTTGGAAGCCGGGGCTACATCCTGATTAGATATCACACCGAATCCGGCATCTGTCAGTACCAGGTCCATCTCCGGGATGGAATGCAGGAAGGCATCCACGGCAATCACCCGCTGGCACAGCTTCAGAAGCTTTGCATCTTCGCTGTCGCGGCGTTCCAGCTGCGCTTCCAGATCTTCGCCGATGATATATTCCACCAGGTTCTGTTGTGCCACATCCAGGGCATCGTTGAACACCGTTGGCGCACCCTTCATATTGATGGCCGGAAGGAACGGCTTCATTTCAGAGTATCCGGATACAATCATAAGGCATTAGGCGTTTTGTTCAGTGGATTCCTGTTTGCCGGATTTGTTCTGATCCAGCGTGGTGAAGATGTATTCGGGGATGGAAATAAAGATGTTCTTATCCCACTTGTTGTATTCCTTGACTACCTTCAGTGAGCGCATACAGCGATCCACCAGGGGTTTCATCATGGCCTGTTTAATCAGGTACAGCTCACGGGCATTGGAACCACCCAGGGCGTTACTGTTCTTTCCGGGCGTGGCACCGATAAGGGCGCTGTGAACACCCATGGCGTAACAGATGATATTGGCAGTGGATTCGGTATCGTCAATATATTCACCACCCTTCATATCATTCTGGACGGGGACGATTTCAATCCACTTCTGTTCGATGGCACCACCGGAAGCGGAAGGCAGCATCTTCTTCAGCGTCATGATACCCTTGTTGGCATTCTCGGCGCCGGTCAGGAAGTCAATGATGGCCTCCTTTTCCTTATTGATGCGTTCCTGTCGTTTGGCGCGGTCCGTTTCCGGAATGCCTTCTTTCTTGAAGATATCCGCAAAGTAATCCGGTGAAACATAGATGATGTACTTCACACCCAGCTGGTTTTTCAGGATGGCTTTCTTCAGCTGCGGTACCATCGTGCTGTGGTCGTACCATCCGGAATTGAAGATGGAGTACCAGGAAGGCCGGCTGTAATAGACGTGGCCAGGGGACGGCATATAAGCGCTGAAGATGAATCCTTTCGGGCGGTTCTTGGAAGCGGCGTACATCTTCAACTCTTCCACGGCGTTGAATTCGTCAATCACCCTGGAAGGAATGATGGGATACTTATCCGTTCCGGGCTGCTGGTCCCATCCTGCACAGTAGTAGTGCCAGTTGATGTCACCACGGCGGTTCTGCATTTCCCACCGGCTGAACATGGCCTCACGATGGCGGATGGTATAAATGTCATTCCCGTCTTTGGCGTAATCCATACGGCACCATACGTTCCAGAATTCCACCATGTCATTCAGCTGCTGCTGCATGAACAGGGGGATGTCATTCCTTTCAAAGAAGTCGAATTCCTTTCCGGAAGTCACCTCTTCAAAATCAACCATCTTACCCTTTTCCCATGCCAGGGCGCGGATCAGTTTGGGACCCAGGCCAAAGCACACGTTGGATGTGAAATTCAGATTGGCGCTTACGATGTCGTTTGCTTCAGCCTTTTTGCGGACGTGCTGCGGCAGCAAGTTATCTGGTCCCCATGGGGCCACCTTATAGGGACCTACCACAAGCGGTTCAATGTCGTAATCCGGATTGAACAGGCCGGCGGTATCCACGGCCAGGATTGCTTCCATCTCCGGAAAGAGGTGAATGCCTTCCAGCACTTCCATGCCGGCAATGGGATTTTCTTTTTCTTGTGTCATAGTACAACTTCTTCACCGTTGATTTCGATAACCGTGAACCGGTTCACCTTCCGGATTTCCCCTGAAGGCAGCACCTTGATGTTGAACGTCACCCCTTCACCATGAAAGGATGTCGGAATGGCATGGTCCACGGTGATGATTTCACCATCTTCAGCCACCCACTTCAGCGATATCTCCTTCTGAAGCTTCGCTATCTCGAAAATTCTTGCGGCGCTTATCATGCGGTTCTTTTTACAGGAACAAAATTACAATCGGCGTCATCCGGAACTTGGGACAGTATTCCATCGGCGGTGTTTCTTCCCGAAAACACGGAAAAATCTCACTATCAGTCCGGAATACCCCTTCATTTTTTCACGGGGATGGAAGATTACGCTTCGCGACCCCCGTGCCCTGCCCTGCCGGCGGGCCGGCAACCCGCACGGCAATTTGCGTAATATGCTTTGACACTTCGGCCAGGCTAAACGGCGGATCCGATTCCTTCACCACCGGATGAATAAGGGAACAGGACGTTGCCAATGTACAGGGTATCAAAGGCATCAGTGCCATCAGTACGGTATTCAAGTGGATCATCTTCGCTTTCGGCCAGCTTCTCACCACCTTTGTTCTTATGGAAGCCCATGGGCGTGATATCCACCTCTGCAAGAGAGATGGCAACCAGAAGGGCTTCATTGTTTTCCTTGTTGAACATAGGCAACAGATGTTTGGCACCACGGAAGCCGTCATTGATGATGTTGTACTTCTGATCATGTCGTAGTGGTTTGCCGATGAAAACGGATTCCACGGTCCATCCATGGAGGTTGAACTGTTCGATGATCACGCTTTTGAAGTCATCATCTGATACTGCATAGTTGCTGCCCAGGGCTGTGGCATCATAGTAGAACACCACCTCTTTGGTAAGGTGGGCACGGTAGTAGTTGCAGAAGTCATCCACCAATTCACGGAGTTTGCGCTGATACTTCACATAGAAGGATTTCAGTACCTTCAGCGTGGATCCGCTGCGCTGTCCGGCAACCAGCCAGTTGATGTTGGCGTTATAGTCGAATGCGATGGCAATTGGTGATTTCAGATCCAGGTCTGCATCCAGAAGGCAGCCATAGTCAGTACCGGGTTCAGGATGATATCCGGCTTCTTCCAGGGGCTGGTTGTTATTGGCGATGTAGGTATGGATGTTATCACGGAAGTTCGGATAGAATCCATCCTGCAACCTTTCAATTCGCTTGGATAGGATTGATGTCTGAAAAACAAGGGGTGGAAGGTCGCGTTTCATCTGTTTCACGTACTGCAATCCAACCACGTCAATGTTTTCAAAGATGGACCATTCACGGTAAAGAACGGCAATCTTACGGAGGCGGGCCAGGTACCCTTCAATGGCTGTCAGTTTGGCTTTCTTCTTCGGGCCTTCAGGCCAGTTGTCATTCACGTCATGCCATAGCCACAGAAGGCCGGTGATAGATTCAATCACCTTCGGGTCTGATTTTTCACGGTAATTCAACAGCCATCGGCCGCTTTTCAGTACCGGCATATCGCTCACGAACAGTATGGAATGATGCCATGGGCAATCGCTGAAGTAACGCATGGTGCCACCATTGGCCGGGAATGTTTCATCCTTCAGTTTGTCATAATCCAGGCCTTTCGCTTCATCTCCGATGATCCAGTCCAGGGTCAGCGAGTTGGAACTCATCTTTACGTCCTGGGATATCAGTACCATCTGGGCACCGTTGTAGAAGCTTACCACATCTTCATAGTTCTGGACCGGAATGATGGGCTGTGCGTATCCAAGTGTTTTCGGAGGTCGCTTACCTATCACGTAGTGGATGCCTTCAATGAAGCCGGCTTCACGGAGGCCTGAAAGGGCGGCCGGGAGGGTGCGGGTACGGGCCTGTTTGAAGGATGATGCCACGAAGGCGCCGGTGCTGCCGGGCATGAACTGAACATTGCGTTTGATACGCCTGGAAACGATGCCGAATGATTTACCGAAACGGCGTGAACAGATATCCACCTCGGTATTGGCGGCAATGGCCAGCGCTTCCTGTTGGGCACGATTCAGGTAGGTTATTTTCTTTTCTTCACTCATTGGGCATCCTGGATATCCACATCGTCAATCTCGCTGGTATATTGGGCCAGCAATTTCTTCACCTTTTCTTCAATGTTGGGAACCTTGGCAATACCGATGGTTTCCGGATCTACGCTGAAGGATTCATCACGGGGAACAATCTCTTCCCACGGGTAATCTTCGCCATCCGGTTGGTCCAGCTGATTGGTTTTCACAATCACTTCGGCAATTTTGGTTAGGGCCTTTGCCTGTTTTTCATCACCGGCCAGGGCTGCGGCCTGTGCGGATTCCAGGAGGCGGTTTGCACGCATTCGCTGGAATTCTTTTTCGGCTTTTGGAGCGCTGCCAAATAGAAGCTTTACCGTGGCCATGTCACGGTATGCCTGAACACGTCCGATTCCGAATTGGGTAATGATATAATCCCGCATCTGGGTTTCAGTAATCAGCGGATTCGATTTCCAGCGGGTGAAGATAGCTTTCAGGCGGTCAAGCCGGATCTGGTCGGCATCGGTCAGTTTGTATTTCGGGTTTTCAAGGGCTTTTGAAAACGCGTCAATGATGTCTTTATTCGGGTCCTTTGCCATAGATGCTTGTATTTGAAAACAAAAGTACCCATCTCACGACGGGTACTTGGGACAGTGGTTTTTGCGAACTTATCTACACCAGATTCCGGGCTTTTAGGGCCTGGATGGTTTCGTCAGTTATATTGCATCCGTGGTCCAGTAGGGCTTTCACGCGGGCTCTTACACCGGCGGCGCGGGCATCAGTGATTGTGTCAGCCTTCAGGGCCTTGGAGATGTAGGCACGGGCGGATTTTTCGTTGAAGGCCTTTTCCTGGGATTCTTCAGCGGCCTGTGCCAGATAGTCATCAATCTTTTTCCAGCGTTTGTTGATTTCATCCTGTGTTACCAGGATCTGGGTACGGAAATATGCACGGTCTTTATCCGTTTTGGCCAGCTTCATCTTTTCATGGAATCCACGACGGAGGCGATAAGCTTCCGAATTGGCATCATATTCCGTCTGAAGGTCCGGAGGGAGGTCCCGGCGGCTGGTTCGCCGGTCATCGTAGGTCCGGAAGGATAGCGCCTTTTTCAGCGACGGATCCACCGTCACTTCGACGTTTTTCACGGCCGGTACCAGGGCGGCTTCAGGCTTTTCTGACTGTGCCTGGATCAGCTGTACAGTTGGAACGGGCGTGGGCCCTGGAATGGGTGAATAGAATCCGGAATTGGATATCTTTTCCAGCTCATACAGCAACATTCCTTGGTCGTGTCGGCGGCCGATGGATTCAATCAGAATCCGGTTGGGGCTGTATTTGCAAAACAGCGCGAATCCGGAATTAAAATCCGGATTCGGCTGTTGCAGATAGGATTGGATTTCAGGAATCACGTTTAGCTGTTGCTACGGGGCGTGAGGGAGCCGTCGGAAAGATCCAGGGTTCCTTCTTCCAGCTCCAGGGTGCCGGAATAGAGAGGCAGCGGCGTCACATCAGGGCAGTCCACGGTGAAGGTGATACCCTTTGCCGAACCGGCAGCGTCACCGGAAGTGGGAGCCACGGAGGTGGTGCTGCGGTAGTCGGGGGAACCGATTACGTGGTAACGGCCGGCGGCCTTGACGATATACACGAAATCGTCATTCACGGATGCCTTGCTGAATCCAAGGGCTATGGGAGAGAGGTCAGGGAACGAGAAGTTACCATGGTTGATAAACATCTTGCAGTCCGTTTCACCGGTGGTTTCACTGGTGATGGAACCCTTACCTTGGGTGGAGTACATCTTCTGGAAATACTTACCATTTTCGATGGTGAAGTTTCCGGAGTAAGATGCCATGCCGCTTTCGGAAGCGCCTTCAGCATCAGGATCGTCCACGATGGTGGGCCAGGCCTTGATGTAGCGCTTGCGGATACGGTAAACGGTGGTGCCAATCCCCGAAGGATTGACACTACCGATGTTGAAGTCAAGATTTGCGTACATAGGGCTTTTCTTGAATTAGGTGGAACTACGCGTTGGCCATAGCCTGCTTCACCACGACGTCGATGTGGGCACCACCGGCGCTGATGCGGACGGTAGCAACACGGGGGTTATCACCGGATTCGGCGTGGGCATAGGCGGTACGGGTGAAGGTTACCTTGTTGCCGGCAGCTACAGCCACGGACAGCCAGTCAGCGCCTTCAGTCACAACTTCAGCGGTCACAGCGGATCCGTCGGAAGTGGAATAGGTGCGCACGTTGGAACCGGCGGTGGCGGCCAGGTTGTCAATCAGCTGATCACCGGTGATGGTTACAGACGGTGACACGGAAGCGGGTGCGGCAACCATGAGGTATTCTTTCTCAATCATCTGGAACTGAACACCCCAGAAGAAGCACATGAAGAACTGAACCACCTTCGGGTTATCGGGTACACGTACCAGAACTTTCTCCTTTCCGGAAGCATCCAGCTGGTCGCAACCAACAAGCATATTATCCTTGGTGGAAAGGTAGATGTACGGGCTGTTCTTCAGGCCGGGCAGTGCCACGATCTCGCACTTATCGTCAGTGCCATGGAGATACTTACGACCATAGGCGGCATTGTAGCTCACTGCGCCAAAGTGTGCCAGGAACCAGTCATCGTACAGGTTCTTCACGGCCTTCGGGATGAAGAGTTTCAGGTTGGAAGCATCCTGAAGTTCCTCGGAAGCATTGTCATAGATGCTCTTCAGAACGTCACCCACGTTGTTGGCGGTGATGGCTGCGGTGGTCATGTAGTTACCCTTGGCTACGGCGATGTTACCGGCAGAGATCTCGGCAGCGGCGATGGTACCAAAGCCGTTGAACAGGGAAGCGGTGGTGGTACCGTTTGCGTTACGAACGGCGTTGAACAGGGCGGAACCCAGTTTCTTGGATACGCTCTTTGCCATGGCCAGGCAGAGGTCACGAACGATATCGGCCTCCTTGCGCTCGGTCTTGTCGGAGAACTGTTCACCGTACACAGTGGTGAAGAGGATGTAAGGGTCGAACTCTTCCAGAACATCACCCAGATAGGTGGTCAGGGTACGTGCGATGATACGGCCGGTATCGGTTGCGCCTTTTTCGGTCTTATAGGGACGTACTTCAGCGCCGGAACCGATGGCACCGACGGTTTCATCACCGGCAACACCCTTGTGGAGAGTCATGTGCTGAAGGGCTCCGTTCAGGAGGTCAGCAACAGGCATGGCCAGAATATCCTTACGGAACTTGGCGCTGCTGTTCACGAGAATGGTAGAAAGTTGCATGGTGGTTTGGGATTAGATGTTGTGTTTGTTGTTGAAGTCGTTGCAAGCGGCAAGTGCCTCTTCAAAAGTCGTGGACGGCTTGGCACCCTGTTCGCCTTCGCCTTCGTGGTGAAGCTGAGGCTCTTCCGGATTCGGGTTTTCTGCACGTGCGATGGCGGCTTCCAGGGAAGCTTCCAGTTCAGTGATCCGCGCGTCACGGGCTGCGATGGTGTTGTCACGTTCCGTCTGTGCAGCCTGTGCGTCGGCCAGCTGCTGACGAAGTTCGTCAATGGTGCCCTGAAGGCCGTTGCCGTTCTTCAGAGCCTCTTCCAAGGCCTCGAACTGCGAGGCTTGGAGGGTGGCGGAACCGTCCTCTGCGAATACGAGATTCGCCAGGGCGGCAATGGCCAGGAGAAGAGGGAATTTTTCTTTCATGGAATTTTGTGAATTGGTGTTCTGCGGGTTTCTCTGTTCGGCCAGCTCCATCACGGCGGCTGCGGCATCTCCCATGGTTCCGATGGCGTCAATGAAGGTGCCGATGGCAGCCTTGGCCGGGAATACCTTTCCGGTCAGATGCTCTTCAGTGAGATTGGGCCGGTTGGCCTGCATATCTGCACGGAACTTTTCATTGATGGGGTTCAAGCGCTCTTCTTTAATGATATCGAACTGTCCTTCCAGGGCCTTTTCAAATGCGGCGTTCTTATCCACGGCCGCATCCGCATAGATGCGGGCGGTTATCATGCCGCTGTTCGGATCCCGGTGGTACTTCGGCATATCCGAAATTTCTATGAGCGTACCAACACTTCCGACGATATCATCTTCGCGGTGTGCCAGGATACGGTCACAGTATGAAACGGCATAGATGCAAGCGGAAGCGGCGATACCGTCAATCCATGCAACCACGGGTTTTTGGCAGGCCTGGATGGCGTCGGCAATTTCCGGAACTGCGTTGGATGCACCACCACCGGATTCAGCCATGATGATATGGCCAATCACGTCCGGATCCGCATCGGCTTCCAGAAGCTGCTTTGCAATGGTCGTGGTACCGGGGGCGCCACAGCTGTCATATTTCAGAAGGGTTCCTGAAAGGGCTGTAACGAAAATAGATTTACCGCTGAAGGAGCCGGCCTGGGAACCGGCGGCCGCCATCAGTTCTGAACAGGATACTTTGCGGGGTTCGGCACTTTTCTCGAATTCAGTGATATACCCTGAAAGAACACCCTTCAGAACCGGCGCCATGGTGGCAGCCATATCCGGGGTGATCATCCAGGGGCCACGGAGATTCATGGCCAGATTGGAAATCTTCATACTGCAATTTTTTTATGCAGTACAAAGGTAATTACGCCTTACAGGGCAAATTGCGACACTTTACAGGGCCAAAAACACCCCATGAAGGCTTTTGCAATCAATTTTGATGGTGAATCCTGAAGAAGATATTCCGGATATTCCGTCCGTGAATGTGAACGTGGGCACGAATTCCTTTGAACCTATCACATACTTCACACCGGATATCAGTTCCAGCTGGAAGATGGCCTTCTTTCCGGTCAGTCCCTGGAGGATGTTCCTGTATGCGTCCTTATCGGCACGTATCGGTATAGTAATGCTCACATCCGAATACTTCCCGTTTTCGTCATAGCTCCACTTTTCTGTGAAGTCTGCTGATTCCGGGGTGAAAGGAAGGTCGGAAAGATTGCCGGTCATGAAGGCGGCAAGGTTGATGGAAGATCCGGGCGGCATCATGCTGAAGTCACTTACCTGGGAGGTCAAGGCGTACTTCAAATTTCGTATTCCAAGCTTCATAAAATCACGATTTTTCGGTCAAAAAAGTTAGGACACCATTGCGACTAAAAAAATATGGGAATTGGGTAATTTTCCTTGTGCTTTTGACGAAAACGATACCAATTCTTGGAAAGGCGTCCCATCATGGTGTCATCCATCGGAAGCTGGTAATCTGCCAGGAAGGAACCGATGGCATGGCGGATCGGTTCTTTCCCGCCGTCTGAAAAACGGGCTGTCATATAGACGCGGAAGTGGGCAATGAACTGATTCTCCAGATATCGCTGAATGATTTCTTGTCCACGGGGCGTGATATAGCACCGGTATAGCGTATTCATGTATATTTCCTTTCCGGAAGCCATGTTGTAATACTTCGCGCCGGTGGTATCCAGTAATTCAATGGAGATATATTCACTGCGGTCGGATATCTCCGTTCCATCGTCCGGGCGTATGTCCAGATGCTGTTTCACGATGGCCCAGAGATTCATGTTTTTTTCCAGCTTGATAGTGTCTGAACCAGTATAGGCTTCCACCCATTTCCGGATGAAAGCACCCACTTTCACGTCTGCTGTATTTCCCCAGTGCATATATGTTCGCAAAGATAGTGTGGTCAGTCAAAAATAGTTTTGACAATTACCATTCCCGAACATACAGGTGCGAATTTAGCAAAAATTCTTCAAAATCAGTCTTTAACATATACTGGATGTCCACGATTCACCATTTCCCGGAGGATTTCTCCCCTTCCAGGAATGCAGAAGCCGGTGTAGTATTTCCCGGCGTCCGGGCCAATCTGCACCTGGTACAGAACCTGCCTTCCAGGCCATAGGTCACGGAGGGTGGCCAGCCTCATTCCGGCCGGTACCGTATCATAGCACCAGAGGTCGTGATGGCGGCCGTCAAACCAGATGCCTATTTCCAACTTCACGTGTGAACACATACATTCAACAAGAAATTTTCGGTTTTTTTTGACACTTTGACACCTGAAGGCAAACGCCTTGTATATCAATGTTTTGTGCGGTGTCAAAATGGGTGAATAGTGGTGTCAAACCTTCAAAACAGCCATTTTTGCGGTGTCATTCTCATTTTTTTTGACACTTTTTTGACACCGTATAATTCAATGATTATCAATTATTTTACTTTATCGGTGTCAAAATGTCAAAGATTTTAGAAAAATAATAGAATAATATGATTTTCTTTTTCTCGCTGCGCTCGCAGCCAAGAAAACCCGCTCGAAAGCGGGTATCTCATATTGACATCAGAACGGGGCATCGTCAATATCTTCAGTGGAAGAATTCAATGTTCCCGGCATCGGCGGCAAAGGTTCCGGTCCGGCCCCCGGTCCCCCTTCCGGGGCGGGATCTCCCGGCGGAATGACATCTCCCTTCGTATCCACGTAAAAGTAGTAATGATCCGCGCCGTTCACCTTCTTATGGATGCGCTGATGCTTGAGGTCAGAAGCGTTCGTGAAGATGGAATCCGGATTGAACACATATCCTTCATCAGCGTGGTACTGGCACCAAAGCTTCATCTGTTCCTTGAACTTCGCCGGTTTCACAAAGCGCTGGTTCACGGCAGCTATGCTCTTGCAGTATGCTTCGATGGCTTCATCCTGATCCACGTAGGTGTTCAGGCGTTCGTCAATGAACCAATCTTCAGCCCAATCAAAGAAGTCCTGGCCCATGGCGCGTACCAGGGTCCGCTGCATGATGCTCTTCATCGGCGGCTGGACACGTTCATGGATCTTGTGCCACATAACCAGGCACGTGAGCATAAAGTTGTAGAAGTGGTTCATTTCTTCCGGCGTGAACTGATCAATGAGGTCCTTCCCGAATTCGGTCCGGGGGGAACGAAGCTTCAGTTTGCGCTGCGTGGAATCGGAATGGTAGTAGTCACTGAAGGCAGCGAACCAGATACGGCGGTTCAAGGAATCATCGAAGTTGCGGATGGCGTGGTTGGACGTGAATCCAAGCTTTGGAGATTCGATGTAGTCCAGGGTGAATCCTTTTCCGTGCTTCACGTCAATGGTCATCTTGCCGGTCACCATGTTCATGAAGGTTTTCATGGGCACCTTGGAATCAAGGTCATCCAGGAAGATGGTATCCGTCATATTCTTCACCACGTTCTGGAAGATGAATCGCATATTGTTGGTATCAATGCGCTGGCCATCCACGTATTCCTGGCAGCGTATTCGTTCCATGCTCTTCAGGAAGAGGGATTTTCCGGTACCACCCAGGTGTTCATCTTCATCGGCCTGTACCATCTCCATGGCATACAGGGCATACGGCTGGCCGGAAGTCTTGTACTTGGAAAGCATATATCCGATGGCCAGACACTTGGAGATGAAATTCAGGCGAACTTCCCGCTGCTGATTGTCGGAAAGCGGGACACCATGCTCTTCATCACGCCAGTATTCCCGGCCGGTATTCCAGACGTATTTCATGAAGTCGGACCCCCATTTGCGGACCTCCAGCCCATACTTCTTCATATCGTCCATAGTGTCAATTTTGGCCTCTAAAGAATAAAAGTCGGGGGTGCCGGGGGAGAGCTTGGCCAGCTGGTCCCGTAAGGCTTGAAGTTCGGGCGTGGGGGTGATATCAAAGTACGGCTGTTCCGGACTGAAGTCGTGTTCGATGATCTTGCTGGAGTAGATAAGGTAAGGGCAATCGGAATCCTTCACCTTCACAATGCCATCTGCACCTACGCGGAATATCCCGTTCCGGAACCATAGGTAATCGTACATCTCGTTGAAGGCGTTGAAGTTGGGATGGATCCGGCGTAATTTCACCAGGTTGCCGGCCGATATCTGTTTACTGCGATGGATGGCGTTCACCAGGGCCTGCGAATAGTATTTTGGATGGGTGCGAAGGTATTCCAACAGGTACATACTACATTCGGCCGCAATGGCCTCCTTGTCAATCAGTGTCACCTTGTTGCCTTCAATCCTGCAGAACGTGAATCCTTCCGTCTTGGTGGTGGTTTCAATGGTGTAGTATCCGGAGGCTTCCAGGAAGGCATACATCTGGTCGTTGTTGATATCGTACTTCCAGCCGCCTTTCGCCATCTGCGTGGCCGTCCAGAACTTCAGGCCGCCGGAAAGCTTCACCAGCTCGTCGAAGAGGCGCACCGGGTTCTGTGATTCCGGCTTCCGGTAGTACATGAAGAAATCCTTGGCATCCTTGCAGGGCTTCCCACGGCGGTCCCGGTGTTTCTTCAGATCTTCAGGCAGACGGATGATGGATATATCCAGGAATCGGAGGGCGATATCATACATATTCCGGATGCCGGTTTCGTCAATGTCGTACAGAATGTAGATTTTCTTGGCCAGCGATGAAAGGATATTGAATTCGTATTCCGTGAACTTGGCCGTTTCGCTGTTCGGCCAACACACATGATATCCGGCGCTCTTCACGTTCAAGGCATCAGAGGGGCCGCTGCATATAATCAGCTTATCCCAGGTCTTATCCACCGTTTCTTCGCCTTCTCCATCCTCGGTAGGGATGGATTCTTCCGCCTTCCATTCTCCGTTCACGGCCTGGGTGTACCGGGTCATGAAGTCCTTTTCCCCGCTGAAGGGAATGATGCGGGCTTTTGGCGCCGGGCCTTTCTTTCCACCCTGTTCCCATGCGTCGAATGCGGCTTCATCTTCTGCCTGGATCCGGGCCTTATCCTTCCACTGGAAACGGAACTTTTTGGATAGCGGGCAATATATCTTACCGTACAGGGTATAATCGTAGTAGTACATCGGATATCCTTCATTGCCGGCAATCTGGAAGGATTTACCTTCTTTGTTTTTCTGGGTAACGTAGGAATCCAGGGGCTTCAGGCAAAGTTCCGCACAGATATCCGGCGTTATCTCATATCCAAGCATGGCCAGTTCAGCTTTGGTGAATTCGCCTGAAGGTCGGATGTTCACGGCGATGGTATCAACGGCCGGTGCCTCTGTCACCGTCGGTTCCGGGTTCAGTATCTTTTCCCTTTCCTTTTCATCCAGAAGGTCTGGGCAAAAGTTCTGGGCGATCCAGGTGATGGCGGAACCGAAATCAAGGCCTTCCACCTCTTGTACCAGCTGGATGGCGTTCTTTGCCTTTGTGTCTGCACCACCTTTGTCCTGCATCAGCCATGTGCCATCGCTGGCCTGGAATACCGTACAGGATGCGTTCTTGTCATCCGGGCGGATTTTGAAATTGTGCCTGCGCTCGAATCCCGGTTCTGATGCCGGGAAAAGGCGAAGGATAACGTCCTTTCCGCCATTGGTACGGCGGAAGATATCATCGCGGGTTATCATATTGGATAATTGTTATTCGTTCAATATAGCCTCCATCACAATCTCTCTCACGGCTTCATATTCGGCCCGGCGGATTTCCACTTCACGGCTCTTGCTTATCACGGCGTCGCACATCCGCATCTGGGCGGCCAGGGCCTGTTCAATTCGGTCGGCCTGCCACCGTTCAAGGTTAAGGGTTATCATCTTTCTGAATGGTTCGGTTTCGGGGCTTCACTGTCTGGAAGAATTCTTCATAGAACTGGAACAGGGCATCGGCATCCGGATCTTCCGGTACGATGATACAGGCGTTCTCAATTCGCGGATTCGTGTTGATATTGGCCGATGTCTGGACCACGAAGGTGAACTTTTCTCCTCTTCCGGCCATTATCTTGGAATGGTTCCGGGTTACGACTACCTTCACGTTGTCATAGCCTTTGAATTCCGCCTGGAAATCGGCCGCTTCCAGTCCATGGCGGCCGGTGGTGTATATCTCACCCAGGTACAGGTCCAGTTTCCCGATGCGGCCGTCATCAACCCACTTCTTCATTGTGCGGATATCGTTCATATCTACGCACCAGGTGGATACGATGGCGTGGTGAATGTTCTGCTGCCGGATAATCAGCTTCAGATAGGAAAGGGCGTCAATATCTCCACGTGTCATGAAGTTGTACGTGTATCCTTTCGGAAGCGGGGCCAGTAAGGCAGTGCTGAAGGTGTCCAGGAGTTCCATTTCGCTGTATGCGCGGCGGTACATATATCGCTTTATCGGAACCTGACGGCAAACACCAACTCCATCCAGCGTGTCATCCTCTTCCGGCTGCTGCTGGATACCGTCCTTCAGGGGCGGCATGATGGCTGCACGAAGCTCCATCTTTTCAAAGATGGTAAGTTCGTCATCCAGGATGCGGTCTTGTATTTTGTCAAAATCCATGTTCTTCTTTCTTTGCTTCGCGTTCCCAGGCTTCAATCTGCCTGATGGCCCATTCTTCGCCACGGTTGGCGGCGTTCTGCGTGGTCTGACGGAGGCCGATTTCACTTTCAATGCGGGCATCATTGTAAGCTATCCACACATCGGATTCATGGTTGGCCAGGTAACGCATGAATTCGGATGCCGGCACCTTCAGAGCGTGGGCGATATCCGACGGCTTGTATCGCAAGCCGGCCATCTTTTTGATGTTGGCCAGATCGGCGTCAGTAGGCGTCCAAATCACATCACCTTCGGCCGTTGTCACCAGGCGCGTTTCCACGGCCACGGGGGGTGCGGGGTCCGGTTGTGACAGCTCTTCCTGAAGGCGGTCCGGATAGTGCTTTTCGTAGAAGGCACGAATGGCCTTTTCTCCCACATGGTGAAGGCGGTCTGGGTTGGAATCCCTTCGCACGGCTTCGCGGAATCCTACGTACAGAAGCTTTGTTTCCACCGGCGCATCATTGGCATCTGCAATCTTCTGAAGGGCCTTCAGGCGGTCATCTTCCAGATTGATTCCATCGGATATCACCGTGTAATTCATCTTCAGGGCAAGGTCCAGGGCGTGGGTTTCCAGGCGGTCCACAAGGGGTTCACGGTCCAGTACCCAATAGTCACCAAGAGAATGCCGGATATCATCCTTTGAGATGATGATCCAGTCCTTTTTCCCGGCCACTTCTGCACGGGCCCAGGTGCTTTTCCC
>ODAI014797903.1_pt1 | contig 39168 bp, 31 predicted proteins | sample 1539321 | NCBI WGS metagenome assembly ODAI01 (sample SAMN02144231, study PRJEB22623) | gut metagenome | biome: sheep rumen | host: Ovis aries | place: New Zealand
AGAACTTTTCTCACTGACCAGCGGGAAGTAAACAGAACAAAAACAAGAAAAAACATGTTTTCTTTTGTTTTCTTTGGTTTTTGCCATGTTTTTATAACTGGCCGCACTGCGGAAAAAAAGCATACAATATCAACCGTACAGTACGAAATAATTTTGCACACCTACTTATTAATATATAAACCATGTTAGAGTTTGTATATCAACTCACTTTCTGCTAATATTTATCCATACTATATATTGTACAATAAACATAATAAAAGGCGAGACCACGATGAATGGTCTCGCCTTTTTATATATCTGACTAATAGCGACTAAAGACAGTCGCAAAATTATTGCATTAGTCACCCTCCCCATAGAGGGGGAGGGATGGGGAGAGGGTCTCCTTACTTCACTTCCCAGATATCGTTAGTCTCAAGGAGTTCTGCAAAGTTGTGATACTTCTTAGCAGCCTTGACCTCTTCAATCTGAGCTGTTACACAGTCGTCGTAAGTAGGAGCGTCAACGTCACGGATGACACCGAGTGCTACTGGCCATTCCATTTCAGCAAGCTTGAGCTGGAGAGTGTTGTCCTCGCACTTTGCGTCGTGAACGAGTACGTCAGCCTCTGTATAGCCGTCCTCGCCAAGCTTTACGGCCTTAACGCCGAAGCCTTCCTGAACGATACCATATTCGTTGTTCTCACCGAAGAGCATCTTCTCACCATGCTTGAGGTAGATGGCATTCTGAGCACGTCCTTCCTTAGAATAGACTGCATCGTGAGTACCGTTATTGAAGATTACACAGTTCTGGAGAATCTCACATACTGCTGCACCCTTATGGTTGTAAGCAGCCTTGAGCACCTCTACTGTACCAGGAGCATCTGTGGCAACGGCACGAGCAAAGAAGTGTCCACGAGCACCGAAACAAAGTTCTGCCGGGCGGAATGGATCCTCTACTGTTCCATAAGGAGAAGACTTGCTGACGAATCCACGTGGTGATGTTGGTGAGTACTGACCCTTAGTAAGACCGTAGATACGGTTGTTAAGAAGAATCATATTGAGGTTGATGTTACGACGGTTAGCGTGGATGAAGTGATTACCACCGATAGCAAGACCGTCACCATCGCCGCTCACCTGCCATACTGTGAGGTTTGGATTGGCAACCTTAGCACCTGTTGCGATTGCTGCTGCACGACCATGAATAGTATTCATGCCGTATGTTGCCATATAGTGTGGGAGTCGGCTTGAACAGCCGATACCAGATATTACTGCTGTGTTCCAAGGATCAACGCCTATTTCTGCCATTGCCTTGTGAAGGGATGCGAGGAAGAAGTGGTCTCCACATCCAGGACACCATCTTGGCTGTCCCTTTTTAAAATCAGAAGCGTTATACGTCATATAAATCCCCCCGCCCCCCAAAGGGGGTGGCCATCCGGTTAGGGGGAGGATAGCCCGTTTAGATTCTACTTAGTAATTTTCTGCCTCTTATATAATACATCTCATTATATAACCTTCGCTATTGTCCGAAGACCGCCCCCTTTGGGGGACTGGGGGCCATTAAAGATTGTTGAAGTATTCAACCAACTCTGCTACCTTGAAAGGCTGACCCTTAACCTGATTGAACTGGTAAGGAACAAAGCCGTCAACCTTCATTCGGAGCCATCCTGCGAGCTGACCCATGTTCTGCTCTGCTACGACTACCTTCTTGTACTTCTTGAGTACCTCAGATGTGTTGGCAGGAAGTGGGTTGATGAACTTGAACTGTGCAAGGGCAACCTTCTTGCCTGCTGCACGCATCTCGTCCATTGCTGCATGGAGGTGTCCGTATGTACCTCCGAAACCTACGATGAGGAGGTCTGCATCATCCTTGTCACCTTCAACCTCAAGGTCTGGTACAGGAATCTTGTCAATCTTCTCCTGACGGAGGCGAGTCATAAGGTCGTGGTTCTCTGGGTCTGTAGAGATAGCACCTGTCTTGTTGTCTTTCTCAAGTCCACCGAGGATATGTTCGAAGCCCTGACGACCAGGAACTGCCCAGTAGCGTGAACCATTCTCGCCACGCATATATGGAGTCCATGTTCCCTTGAGTTCCTCAGGAACGTATGGAGGATTGATAGCTGGATAGTCAGCAAGGTTAGGCAACTTGAATGCACCTGAACCATTAGCAACATAAGCATCTGTCATGAGGATAACAGGAGTCATGTGTTCAAGAGCCATCTTTGATGCAGCGTATGCAGCCTCGAAACAGTCAGTAGGACTTGTAGCCGCAATAACTGGCATTGGGCTTTCACCGTTACGTCCGAAGAGAGCCTGAAGAAGGTCTGTCTGCTCTGACTTAGTAGGAAGACCTGTTGCAGGACCACCACGCTGTACGTCGAGAACCACGAGTGGGAGCTCCATGATGACAGCAAGGTTCATTGCCTCAGACTTCAAGCAGATACCAGGACCTGATGTTGATGTTACAGCAAGAGCACCAGCAAATGATGCACCAAGAGAAGACGCACATCCTGCAATCTCGTCCTCACACTGTACAGTAGTCACACCAAGTGACTTGTGCTTTGAAAGCTCGTGAAGAACGTCTGTAGCAGGAGTGATAGGATAAGAACCGAGATAGAGCTTCAAGCCAGCCTTCTCAGCAGCTGCAATGAAACCGTAGGCAGTAGCCTTGTTACCTGTGATGTCCATGTAACGTCCAGGAATCTTGTTCTTAGTCTCAATTCTATATACGTTGGCAACACTTGAGTGAGTGTTGTGTCCATAGTCATAACCTGCCTGAATAACCTTGATGTTAGCCTCAGCCACACCAGCCTTCTTGGCAAACTTCTCACGGAGGAAGTTATAAGCTATGTCGAGGTCACGGTCAAAGAGCCAGCACACAAGTCCGAGAGCAAACATGTTACGGCACTTGAGTATAGCCTTAACGTCCATGCCAGAATCTGCGAGGCAGTCCTTGACCATCTGAGTGATAGGACAAGCAATGACACGATCTGGGTCGATGCCAAGCTCACCAAGGTAATCCTCTGTTGCGAAATTAGCCTTCTTGAGGTCGGCAGCACCAAAAGAGTCTGTGTCAATAATGATGGCAGCACCTGGCTTGGCGTACTTATACTGAGTCTTGAGTGCAGCTGCATTCATTGCAACGAGCACATCACACTTGTCACCAGGAGTATAGACCATATCAGCACCAATGTGAACCTGAAAACCAGACACACCTGTCAATGAGCCTTGTGGGGCGCGGATATCTGCTGGATAGTCAGGGAAAGTACTGATACTGTTTCCTACAGTTGCCGAAACCGTAGAGAAGATGTTTCCGGCAAGCTGCATTCCATCACCGGAGTCACCAGAAAAGCGAACTGCAACTTCTGCAAGTTCTTTCACTTCCAATTTTTCTGCCATAAATATATTATATTGTTTTTGAAATCTCTTTACTTTATTACTTATTGCGGCTGCAAAGTTCTGTATTTATTATCAAATAGCAAAATAAAATGCAAATAAATTGCGATTTTTAAGCATTTACCATACATTTTCTGTCAATTTGATAAAAAATCACCACGATTTAGTATCGTATTATTATCCTGTATTATTTCATACAGGAGTTAAAAGTTAACAATTAACAGTTAGAAGTTAAGTTTAGAAGTTAGGAGTTTCCATAAGCAACACCGCATACAAACTGCATTCAACTTTTAACTCTTAATTTTTAACTTTTAACTCTTGCATCAGGAAGAATGACTGATGCAAGTCAGGGTGCCACAATAAGCATCTTTGCAAATTCCCATATCACCATACCAGCAGTTGTGCTGACATTAAGCGAATGTTTAGTTCCAAACTGAGGAATCTCCAAGCATCCGTCAGAGGCATTGACCACATCCTGACGCACTCCCTTCACCTCATTACCCATAATGATAGCATACTTTTGAGAATGAGAATTATCCGAACGGCTGCCCCCCTCGGGGGTTAGGGGGCTCAAATTCTGCAACTTTGTGCTTTCTTCGCATTGCTCAATGCTATACACGAAGTAGCCACGTGACTTAAGGTCATTGACAGCATCCATCGTGTCCTTGAAGTAACGCCACTCCACGGTATCCTCTGCACCGAGAGCCGTCTTGTGAATCTCAGGATGAGGTGGCTGAGCTGTTATGCCACAGAGATATATAGCCTCAACACGGAAAGCGTCGGAAGTGCGGAACACGCTTCCAACATTATACATCGACCTTACATCGTCAAGTACCACAACGAGCGGCATCTTCTCGGACTGCTTGAACTCCTCAACGTTCATGCGTCCCATCTCTGTTATCTTCAGCTTTCTCATAATAGATGCAAAGTTAGTATTTAATTAGCATAATAGAATGTAATTGGTATTAAAATATGCTTTTAAAAGCAAAATACTTAACATATTAAGATTTTATAACACTCGTATAATTGCTTAATTCGTCAAAAAAAAATACCTTTGCCCCATAAATTTTATTCCTTTGAAGGAGTAACTACCAACAAAATATTGTATGAAGAATTTTTTTCATGTGATGGGCAAATACTTTGCCAACTACAAAAAGTATATCGTAGGTGCCCTGATAGTCAATATCCTTTCGGCTATTCTTAATGTTGTTTCATTTACAGCAATCATTCCTATTCTCCAGATTCTCTTTCAAGTAGATACAAAGGTGTATGAATATATACCTTGGGGAGAAGGCGACATCAAGGACACGTTGATGAACAACATATACTACTATTCACAGGTGTTGATTGGCATGTATGGCCCTGCCACTACTATGCTGTTACTTGGTGTGGTACTCTCTTTCCTCACCCTTCTCAAGACGGGTGCATACTTCGGAGGTTCTGCCATCATAATGCCTCTCCGAACAGGTATTGTGCGCGACATCCGTTCAGACATCTATCACAAGATTCTCAGCCTTCCCCTCTCTTTCTTCTCAGAGGAGCGCAAGGGTGACATACTCACGCGTGTAACAACAGATGTGAACGAGATAGACGGAAGCATTACCAACTCGCTTGACACACTCATCAAGAATCCTATACTCATAACCGTGTATATAGGAACACTCGCCTATATCAGTTGGCAACTCACACTCTTCACCCTCCTTGTAGTACCAATACTTGCCTTTGCCATCGGTAGGATTGGTAAGTCACTCAAGGCAAACAGTATTCTTCAGCAGTCAAAGCTCTCTGACTCCATCAGCCAGATAGAGGAGACACTTGGAGGCTTACGCATCATCAAGGCTTTCATAGCAGAACAGAAGATGCAGGACAGATTTGACAAGGTAAACAACGAGTTCCGCGATATAGCCAACAGAGTGGCTATACGCCAATCAGCGGCACACCCAGTTAGTGAGTTTCTCGGTACTGTGATGATTGTCATCGTCCTTTGGTTCGGAGGCTATCTTATCTTTTCTGGTAGCTCAAATATCGATGCAGGTATGTTTATCTATTACCTCATACTGCTCTACACCACCCTTCAGCCACTCAAGGATATTTCCAAGGCAGGATATGCCGTACAGAAAGGTCTTGCAAGTATGGAACGTGTCAACAAGATACTCTCTGCCGAGAACAATATCAAGGAGGTTGCCACACCAAAGATGATAGATGGCCTTAATAATACTATCGAGTTGAAGAACGTATGTTTCAAGTATGAAGGCAGCGACCGTGAGGTGCTTCACGATATCAATATTACAGTAAAGAAGGGACAGACGGTTGCACTCGTAGGTCAGTCAGGCTCAGGAAAGAGTACGCTCGTTGACCTTGTGCCACGATACCACGACATTACAGGGGGTGAACTCCTCATAGACGGAATAAACGTAAAAGAACTCTCCATCCGTTCCCTCCGTTCCCTTATCGGTAACGTGAACCAGGAGGCAATCCTTTTCAACGATACGGTATTCAATAATATCGCCTTCGGTGTAGAAAATGCTACACAGGAACAAGTGGAGGCTGCAGCACGCATAGCTAATGCCCACGACTTCATCATGGAGATGGAGAATGGCTACCAGACAAACGTGGGTGACCGTGGTTGCCGACTCTCAGGTGGTCAGCGTCAGCGCATAAGTATAGCACGTGCCATCCTCAAGAATCCTCCTATCCTCATCCTCGACGAGGCAACAAGTGCACTCGACACAGAGAGCGAACGACTTGTACAGGACGCACTCGAGAAACTCATGACTTCCCGTACAACCATCGCCATTGCCCACCGTCTCTCTACCATCAAGCATGCCGACATCATCTACGTGCTCCACGAAGGCAAGATAGTAGAACAAGGCACTCACGAGGAACTCATCGCCAAAGGCGGCTACTACAAGAAGCTTAACGATATGCAAAGTCTGTAGGCATGTTCTATTAATAAATAAATTCTTTTTGAATTATCTTTGCCTCTTTGTAGAACCTGCTTGTAAAAAGACACGTAAAATACAAAACGAGAAAAAGCGTGAAGGACAATGATTCCTTCACGCTTTTTTCATTTTATCTCCGTCTCCGTTGATACTCCGAAGTGACTCCGATGATACTCCGTTATAAGTTCGTATCAACTCCATCATATCCTCATCGCATCTCCACCGAATGTCCACCGAAACGGTGGACATTCGGTGGAGATGCGGTGGAGATTCGGTGGACATTCTACGAAGGAAGAACGGAGTGAGAACGAACTCACAACGGAGGCAGAGCGAAGAATTTTCGTAGGAACAGCTCTAAGCAGTTAGACACACAAAAAATGCAGAATTGACACTAACGTGAATCATCGTTAACGTTTTAGTGTTTAGTTTACAGAGGGGAAAAATGGTAATAATGAAATGTTTGCATTCCATTTTAATCTGTTTATGGTGTTTTTTTGCCAATATACACATTATATATATCACCTTTAGGCAGAAAAGAATAATATTATAAAAAAATGTCGTACCTTTGCAACGGTTTATTTTATGGCAGAACCCAAATGGGGTAATGCCTTTTGGAAATTTAAGATAAGAAAAGAATTTGAAAACATTTGAAGAATTGGGTGTTTCAGGCGAAATACTCAAAGCAATTACGGAGATGGGCTACGAGAATCCGACGCCCGTACAAGAGGAAGTGATTCCTTATCTCCTCGGAAACAACAATGATGTCGTTGCGCTTGCCCAGACAGGTACTGGTAAGACAGCAGCTTACGGCCTGCCGGTATTGCAGAAGATTGATACCAAGGTTCAGGATGTACAGGCCGTTATACTTTCACCAACTCGTGAACTTTGTCTTCAGATTGCAGACGATCTGAAGGAATATTCAAAATACATCGACGGGCTTCATGTGCTTGCCGTATATGGTGGTGCAAACATAGAACCTCAGATACGTCAGCTGAAGCGCGGAGTGCAGGTTATTGTTGCTACTCCTGGCCGTCTCGTTGACCTTATTGAGCGTGGTGTTGCCAAGCTCAATGGTGTGAAGAATGTGGTGCTTGATGAGGCTGACGAGATGCTCAACATGGGCTTCACGGACAGCATCAATGCCATCTTTGAGAGTGTGCCTACTGACCGTAACACACTCCTCTTCTCTGCTACATTCAGCAAGGAGATTGAGCGCATAAGCAAGAACTACCTCCACGATGCTAAGGAGGTGGTAGTGGGCAGCCGTAATGAGGGTGCTGAGAAGGTGAACCACATCTATTATCTCGTTCACGCCAAGGATAAGTACAACGCCCTCAAGCGTGTGGCTGACTACTATCCTGAGATTTATGCCATCATCTTCTGCCGTACACGTATGGAGACTCAGGAGATTGCTGACAAGCTCATACAGGACGGATATAATGCAGAGGCTCTCCATGGTGAACTTTCACAGGCTCAGCGTGACCTCACTATGCAGAAGTTCCGCCAGCACAGGGTGCAGCTCCTTGTGGCTACTGATGTGGCAGCCCGTGGTCTCGATGTTGACAATCTTACCCACGTTATCAACTATGGTCTTCCTGATGACATAGAGAGCTACACCCATCGAAGTGGTCGTACAGGTCGTGCAGGTAAGGCTGGTACAAGTATATGTATCATCCACGTGAGGGAGAAGGCTAAGGTACGTGCCATAGAGAATCAGATACAGAAGAAGTTCGTGCCAGGAGTGCTCCCTACGGGTCAGGAGATTTGTGCAAAGCAGTTGTACAAGGTAATAGACGATATCGAGAAGGTAGAGATAAACGAGGAAGAGATTGCTCCGTTCCTTCCAGAGATATTCCGTAAGTTCGACCTTATGGAGAAGGAAGATGTCATCAAGCGTATGGTGTCAATGGAGTTCAACAAGTTCCTCGAATACTATAAGAATGCTCCTGAGATTGAGGTGCCTACTGGTCGTGGACGTGAGGACAACGGCGAGAGAGGCGGCAAGCGCTCAAGGGGTGAAAGAGGTGCAAGAGCGGCTGAGGCTGGCTATGCACGTCTGTTCATCAACCTCGGTAAGAAGGACGGTATCAATCCTCGTGCCTTCATGGGATTTGTCAATCGTGTGACTAACGGTACTAAGCTCGACCTCGGACGTATTGACCTCATGACCAACTTCTCATTCTTTGAGGTTCCTGAGGCACAGGCAAAGACAGCAATATCACTTCTTGCAGGTCAGGAGTATGACGGACGCAAGGTAAATGTAGAGCTTACTGACGGCAAGGATTCAGGCAAGGGCTCAAGAGGCGGTCGAGGCAGCAGAAGTGCAAAGTCACAGGACTTCAAGGGAGGACGTGGCTCACGTGACGAGCGTGGCTCAAGGAAGGACAAGGGTGACAACCGTGGCAAGCGTGGTGCTGACCGTTTCAAGTCAGTTCGCTCAGAGCACTCAAAGCCTAACTCAGGCAAGCCAAGTCGTGAGGAACGTGGTTACACATCCAAGCGTGGTCCTAAGGGAGTGGCTGAATGGGCAAAGTTCTTTGAGGGCCAGGTAGAGAGTCAGCCATTCTATGGCGAAGTAGCAAAGAAGAGTAAGAAGAAATGACAAGTCCTGTAGCAATATTTGTCTATAATCGTCTGGATAATACACAGAAGACGCTGGAGTGTCTCTTGGCAAACACATTGGCAAGAGAGACGGATGTGTTCGTGTTTTCGGACGGAGGCAAATCATTGGCTGACGGCACTCCAGACAACAAGTCGTGGGACGCCGTAAACAGAGTAAGGGCTTATCTTCGCAATAAAAAGCAAGAGGTGGACAAAGAACGTTCCTTCAATAGTTTCACCATTGTGGAGCGTGAGAAAAACATCTATCTCGAAGCAAACATAACAACAGGTATTCGGCAGGTCTTCGAGCATTATGACAGGGTCATAGTGCTCGAAGATGACATTTGTACCTCACCCTATTATCTGAAGTACATGAACGAGGCATTCGATATGTACAAGGATGTTGAGAAGGTAATGCATGTGTCTGGTTTTACCAATCTTAGCCTTACGGATAGGGAGTATTACTTCACTCCTCACATGTCGGGATGGGGTTGGGGTACATGGCGTGACAGATGGCAGAAATACTTTGTGCACTACGAGAGCAGACAACAGGCTCTTGAGGGCATGAGCGAGGCTGACAAAGATGCCATGCAGTATGGAGGAGTATTCCCATGTCTTAAAAGTCTTGACAAAAGCCCAATCCCTTGGGATATCTGTTGGGAGATGGCAATCTACAAGGCTGGAGGACTATGCCTTACGCCTGCACGTACACTTGTGAGGAACATAGGACTGAGGAACGGTACGCATTTCCGTTCGTTCGACATCCTCCAATGGTACGAATTTGACCGCGAGCCATCATGCACTCCAATATTGCTTAGTAAAAATTCTGCTCCCGAAAAGAATGAGGAGACAGAGGCTCTTTTTGCCGAGGCAATAAAAGATTGGGGTATAAGGTACACGATAGTGGGTAAGATAGTGCGCTTTTTGTATAAGAAATTCGTTAAATAATGCGAAATTGTCTCGTTTTTGCATTTTTATGCGGCACATTTAGAAAAAAAGATTGTATCTTTGTCTGCAAAATGTGTTTCATAACAAAGGAAATATGAAGATATTGATACTTAATGGTCCAAATTTGAATCTTCTTGGAAAACGCGAGCCAGGGATATATGGTTCTCAAGGATTTCTTGACTACTATGACGAACTGACTAAAAGGTATCCGGATATTGAATTTGAGTACTACCAGTCGAATATCGAGGGAGAGATGATAAACAAGATTCACGAGGTCGGATTCTCCTACGATGGTATTGTCCTCAACGCAGGCGCATACACTCACACTTCGGTGGCTCTGCAGGATGCAATACGTGGTGTCAATACTCCAGTCATAGAGGTTCATATCTCAAACGTCCACAAGCGTGAGGAGTTCAGACACAAGTCGATGATATCATGTGCGTGTGTGGGTGTCATCTGCGGATTTGGTCTCGACAGTTACAGACTTGCGGTAGAGGCACTCAAGGAAGCAAAAAGATAGTGTGTATGAGTGAAAAGACAACGCTTATATCAGAGTTCTCTGACGAGATGTCGCAGATAGAGGAATACATCAAGGAACATATCGATCCTGAGAGTGAATATCTTCATCAGCTCTACAGAGCAACTCATCTTCATCTCCTTTATCCGAGAATGGCAAGCGGACACATCCAGGGACGTCTCCTCAAGATGTTTGTAGGAATGATTAAGCCGAAGCTCATACTCGAGATAGGAACATACAGCGGCTATTCGGGACTATGTCTTGCCGAAGGACTTCCAGAGGACGGACATCTCCACACGATAGAGATAAATGACGAGCAGGAGGACTTCACACTTCCGTGGTTCAAGAACTCGCCATACGCAGACAAGATTACGATGCACATCGGTAATGCAATGGAAATTATTCCAGAACTTGGCTTGACGTTTGATATGGCATTCATCGATGGTGACAAGCGAATATACTCAGATTATTACGAGCTGGTACTTGAACATCTCAATCCGGGAGGATATATCCTCGCAGACAACACTCTATGGGATGGACATGTGCTCGACAAGAATCCAAAGGAATGTGACCTCCAGACAAGAGGTGTTCAAGCATTCAACGACCTTGTAGCTCAGGATAAGAGAGTGGAAAAAGTCATTCTGCCACTTCGTGACGGACTGACGATAATAAAGAAACTGTAAAACGAAACTGAATTGGAAACAACAAGACAAAATAAGATTGCGCGATTGATTCAAAAGGATCTTAGCACAATATTTCAGGAACAGACACGCCAGACACATGGCATACTCATAAGTGTCAGCGTAGTGCGTGTAAGTCCAGACCTTAGCGTTGCAAAGGCATATCTCAGCATATTCCCAAGCGACAAGGCTGAGGAGATAATGGAGAACATCAACGCGCATGCGTCACAGATAAGGTTCGCTCTCGGAAACCTTGAGCGTCACCAGCTCCGCATCATACCAGAACTCAAGTTCTTCCTTGATGACTCTCTGGATTATGTGGAGAACATAGACAGGCTCTTGAAGAACTGACATCAGGTTCGGAAAGTCCCAATACTTAATAGTTATATAAAAAACTAACATTAACACTATCAGGAAGCGAAGCGCAAGCAGAACTCCAGACAGGAACAACAGTTAATTTGGTATAACCCGAAGTGAACGCAAGTTTTTACATAGCGCGTCATTATCTTCTCTCAAAGAAGTCGCACCACGCCATAAACATCATATCTGGTGTCTCGGTGTGCGGAGTCGCAATAGCAACCGCAGCACTCGTGTGCATCCTGTCCGTATTCAACGGATTTCAGGACATGGTGGCTGACCTCTTTACAAGTTTCGACCCAGAACTGAAGGTCATTCCTGCACAAGGCAAGTATATGGCTGCCGATGAGGAGGAACTTGAACAGCTGAGGAAGAATGAGGACATAGCCGTCTTGACGGAAGTGATAGAGGACAACGCACTCCTTACCGTCAACAACCGTCAGATGATGGTGACCGTAAAGGGTGTAGGAGACAATTTCCAGCAGCTGACAAATATTGATGATATTCTTGTCGGTGACGGAACATACGAACTGGAAGCAGATGTCATAGACTACGGAATATGTGGTCTTGCCCTTCTCAACCAGTTGGGAGTGACAGCAGATTGTCGTGCTCCGTTCTATCTCTATGCTCCACGTAAGGGCGAGGGAGTGGATATGACAGACCCTCTCGAGAATCTGAATCAGGAAGAACTGTTCTCGCCTAATGTGGCGTTCATGGTCAAGCAGAACAAGTATGACAGCAGTTATATTATCACGTCAATATCACTTGCACGAAGACTCTTTGAGAAGCAAGGCTATGTGACTGCGATAGAGCTGAAGTTCAAGGACGGCGTGAGCATCAGTCGGGCAAAGGCAGATATTGAAAAAGTGCTCGGAACAAAGTACAAGGTACTGGATAGATACGAGCAGCAGGAAGACACGTTCAAGATAATGAAGGTAGAAAAACTCATTTCGTATGTATTCCTCACATTCATCCTGCTCATAGCCTGTTTCAATATCATCGGTTCGCTCTCCATGCTTATCATAGACAAGAAACAGGATGTGATAACGCTACGCAACCTTGGTGCTTCGGACAGTATGATAAGGGGCATCTTCCTTTTTGAGGGAAGAATGATTTCGGTCATAGGTGCCGTAATAGGCATCACGCTCGGAGTAGGACTCTGCCTTGTGCAGCAATACTATAAGGTAGTGAAGTTTGGAAGTGACGAAGGTACATACATCATAGACACCTATCCTGTAAGCGTTCATGCTACGGATATTGTCCTTGTACTCGTGACTGTGATAGTAATCGGCTTCCTTGCAGTATGGTATCCTGTCAGACAGATGAGCAGGAAATACCTGTGATGAATTAAGAGTTAAGAGTTAAGAATTAAGAATTAAGAATTAAGAGTTCTGTGATTTTTGACTTCCGAAAAAGAGAAATAAATAATTAAAATAATATTAACTTTTTATTTACTAAACAATTGATCAAAATGAAAAAGAATTTTTATGTTTTGATTCCTGCAGCTGCATCTATGGTGCTTACAGGCTGTAGCAAGTTTGGCAATTTTACTGCTGACATGTTCAATGTCACTCCAACTCCACTTGAGTGCGTTGGTGGTCAGGTACCTGCAACAGTAAGTGCAAACATTCCAGCAAAGGTAATGCCTAAGAAGGGTATCATCACTTGTACTCCAGTTCTCCGTTACAACGGAACTGAGTCAGTAGGTGCTGGCAAGACTTTCCAGGGTGAGAAGATTCAGGGTAACAACACAGTTATCTCTTACAAGAATGGTGGTGCTTCAACAATGAAGATCAACTTCCCTTGGAAGGATGGTATGGAGAGCTCAGAGCTCTATATGACTTTCGTTGCTACAAAGAGCGGCAAGTCTGTTGAGCTTAACGACGTTAAGATTGACTGGGGTGTACAATGTACAGCTAACCTCGTTCGCAACACAGTTAAGTCTGCTAACACAGGTATGGCTGCTGACCAGTTCCAGCGTATCATCGCTAAGAAGCAGGAGGCACAGATTAAGTTCCTCATCGGTCAGGCAAATCTTCGTGGTTCAGAGCTTAACAGCAATAACATCAAGGAGTTCATCGCTCAGTTGAAGAACATCAAGGCTGACGAGAAGGGTCTCAAGCTCAACAATGTTGAGGTTAGCTCTTACGCTTCACCAGATGGTGCTTACGACCTCAACGATAAGCTCGCTGGCAACCGTGGTAAGAACTCAGAGTCTTACGTTAACCAGCAGCTCAAGAAGCAGAAGCTTTCTGGTGACGTTGATTCTAAGTACACAGCTGAGGACTGGGACGGTTTCAAGGAACTCGTTCAGCAGTCTAACCTCCAGGACAAAGATGTTATCCTCCGCGTTCTCTCTATGTACTCTGATCCAGAGCAGCGTGAGCAGGAGATCAAGAACATCTCTTCTGTTTACAAGGAGCTCGCAGACGCAGTTCTCCCAGAACTCCGTCGTTCACGTCTCACAATCAACTATGACGTAATCGGTCGTAGCGATGAGGAAATCCTTGCACAGTTCGGTGAGGACGCTTCTAAGCTTTCTGTAGAGGAGCTTCTCTACGCAGCTAACAAGCTCACTACTGATGCTGCTAAGAAGGAGGCTATCCTTAAGAAGACAACTGAGCTTTATGCTAATGACTACCGCGCTTACAACAACCTCGGTGAGCTCGCTTACAAGAAGGGTGACAACGCTAAGGCTACTGAGTACTTCAAGAAGGCTCTCTCTATCAACAAGAATGCTGCTGAGCCAAATGTAAACCTCGGTCTTATCGCTCTCCAGAGTGGCGACACAAAGACTGCTGAGTCTTACATCGCTAAGGGTACTTCTGCTAACAACTACGATGAGGCTCTCGGTCAGCTCTACATCGCTCAGGGTAAGTATTCACAGGCTACAGCTAAGCTTGCTGACTCTTACACTAACAGCGCAGCTCTTGCTTCAATCATGAACAAGGACTATGCTAAGGCTAAGGTTATCCTCAACAGCATCAAGAATGCTGACGCTACTACTTACTATCTTGCTGCTGTTCTCGGCGCTCGCACTAACTCTTCTTCAGAGGTTAAGTCTAACCTCCAGAAGGCTATTGCTGCTGACAAGTCTTACATCAAGAAGGCTGCTACAGACGCAGAGTTCAACAAGTATGCTGAGGTAGTTGCTGCTATCGCTAAGTAATAATGACGCACAATGACGAAAATTAAATCGTTAATGTATATCATGCCGCTGGTTGCCACACTCCTTATGGGGTGTGGTCCTGGCGGCTCTTCTTTTAGTATCGAAGGTAAGTTCTCTGATATGGCTGGAGGTGAATTGTATATGTACAACCTCTACAACAAGGACTCACGCTTTGATACCATTACCGTAAACGCAGGTAAATTCAGTTATGAAGGAGAGTGCAACGAGGCAACTCCTTATATGCTCGTATTCCCTAATGCCATGGAGCAGGTCATATTTGTTGCACCAGGCAAGGAAATAACTTATGAGGTTTCATCCACAGACCTGAAGAACTATGTGGTAAAGGGTACTGACGAGAACGAGGCTTTGAACGAGCTACGTCAATCCATGTCTGCTGACCCTACTCAATCGCAGAAGATAGTACGCAAGTATATTGAGGAAAACTCATCATCTGTAGTCGCATTATATTTGTTCGACCGCTACTATGTACAAAACAACAAGGTTACGAAGAAGGACATAAACAAAGTCCTTGGTATTCTGAAGAAGGCACAGCCAAAGAATGATTATCTTCTGAATATTGAGGGTAGATTGAAAGATACGGACAAGACTCTGACTGGTAAGATTGTTCCTGATGTCACCCTTCGCAACTCTGCTGGAGAAAAATGTAAGCTATGGGACAAGAAGAAGGACTGTAACACCATTATCTTCTTCTGGGCAAGTTGGACTAACGGTTACTATGATTTCATCTGGAAGGTAAGGGAACACGTCAGAGAACATCGTGGTGATACCATTAAGGGTCGTTACGTAGGAATATCACTCGACGTAGATCTCAACCGCTTTGAGGGTGATTCAAGGACAGACGAAGGCATCGGCATCGAAGAGTATTGCGATGGACTTGGACTCGAATCACCAGTGTTCAAGAAGCTTGGCATCCCATCCATTCCTTTCTATATAATCGTTGATAATAAGCACAAGATTATTGCCACTGGAAGGGAATCAGACCAACTGAAGAAAGACTTGAAAAAATTCTTTTGATTTTTTAATTATTAATTAGGAATGAGTAATGAGGAATTAAATGACTCATAACTCAGAACTCGTTAGAACTTAAAAACTCAAAAACTTACTAACTCACAAACTTAAAAATCCTAATGCTGTCACGAATACACACCGCTACATTGCAAGGACTGGAGGCCATCCCAATAAACGTGGAGGTTGATTCCTACATGTCCAACACACCGCAGACACGCTTCACCATAGTGGGGCTGCCAGATAGTGCTGTCAAGGAGAGCCAGGAACGAATACTTGCATCTTTACGTTACAATGCATTTAAGGTTCCTGCCAAGAATATCGTGGTCAATCTTGCACCAGCCGATATCCGTAAGGAAGGTTCAGGCTTTGACCTTCCGATGGCAATAGGACTGCTCGAAGCAGAGGAAGTTATCCATAATACAGTCAATGAGAAATGTATGTTCGTCGGTGAGTTAGGACTCGATGGCTCAATTATGCCTATCAAGGGTGCTCTTCCGATAGCCATCAAGGCACGTGAGATAGGATACGACTCATTGTTTGTACCAGAAGCCAATGCACGTGAGGCAGCAGTAGTTGACAAGCTAAAGGTTTATGGAGCAAAAAGTCTGTATGATGTCATTCAGCATCTACAAGGCATATCATATATAGAACAGACTGTAGTAGATACACGACATGAGTTCTTCGAGAACGTCGATGTCTTCGACATGGATTTTGAGGAAGTGAAGGGACAGGAAAACGTGAAGCGTGCCTTTGAGGTGGCAGCAGCAGGAGGTCATAACATAATCCTTATAGGTTCTCCTGGTTGTGGCAAGTCCATGATGGCAAAGCGTCTTCCAAGTATCTTACCGCCACTGTCACTAAGCGAAAGCCTTGAGACAACCAAGATACACAGTGTGGCTGGTAAACTGCAAAGGGATGCCTCACTCATATCACAAAGACCATTCCGAGCTCCGCATCACACCATATCCGATGTGGCTCTTGTGGGAGGTGGAAACACGTTCATGCCCGGAGAGATATGTCTTGCACATAATGGCGTGCTCTTTCTTGATGAACTCCCAGAGTTTTCAAGGTCAGTACTCGAGACGATGCGCCAGCCGCTTGAGGACAGGATTATAACTATCTCACGTTCCAAGTACAACCTCACTCTTCCATGCTCATTCATGCTCGTGGCAAGTATGAACCCTTGCCCTTGCGGCTATCACCACCACCCTACGCACGCCTGTGTTTGTACTCCGGCACAGATACAGAAGTATATGAACCGTATCAGCGGACCACTCATGGACCGCATCGATATACAGGTGGAGGTAGAGAGCGTAGGAATAGACGATATGACCAACCTGCCAAAAGGTGAGCCGAGTGCCAAAGTAAGGGAAAGAGTCATCAAGGCACGCCAGATACAGCAGGAGCGATTCAAGGAGCATCGTCTTATCCATTGCAATGCTCAGATGACATCATCGCTCATGCAAAAATATGCCGCACTCGATTCTGAATGTACAACCGTCCTAAGAGACGCCATGAGGCGACTTAACCTCTCTGCACGTGCCTACGACCGCATAGTAAAGGTAGCACGTACCATAGCCGATTTAGAAGGTTCAGAGAACATCAAACGCTATCATATTGCCGAAGCCGTTGGCTATCGTAGCATGGACAGAGATAACTGGTTTGAATAAAATCAAATTAAAGAAATCAAAAAAAGAACAAATATAATATGTATAAAAAAATAATTTGCATCTTTTTAATATTGATGATTGCAATGAAAACGACGGCAAATTCATATCTTGATACTATATATTATAAGTGTCAAGAAGAAGTGTCGTTTGATACTATCCCATATATGATAAAAGACAAAGCATTCCTTGATGGACTTAATTATCTAAAAATGATGCTTAATGGAGATAGACCATATTCGCTTAAAAGAGCAGAATTTACGGTTGAGAATGCTTATTCTGGTGATACGATGGATTATTTAAGGTTTTGTAATAATATTGACAGTATTGTTTCGATTTTAAAGAGCTTCATAAATGCAAAAAAAATACAGCAATACAAAACAGCTCCAAACTATGCTTTATTTGAATATTTTACGAAGCCAAACACCATGAATGGAAACAAAGCATTTAATTATGACTTTGATGATTTTACAGGAAAGAAAGATTTCAAGAAATTATTTATTACCAAAGTGATGGAAACACATACTGGGCAATGTACATCACTACCTTTATTTTATAAAATACTTTGCGATGAACTAGGTGGACAATCTTCACTAGCTTTTGCTCCCAAACATATGTATGTAAAGCATATTGGAGAGGATGGCAAATGGGTAAATATTGAATTAACAAATGGTCACTTTGTTCGTGATGAATGGATGATACAAACCCATAATATTTCTACAGAAGCAATACGTAATGGAATATTCCTAACAGCTTTGTCTGATAAGGAAAATGTTGCTTTTATGATAACGCAATTAGGAAAGGCATATCAGCAGAAGTATAAATCTTGGGATTATTTTCCACTACGATGTGCAGAAGAGGTTCTTAAAGTGTTACCTAATTTTTGTGACGCACTTGTACTTAAATATAGTGTCCATCAACATTTAGGTAATTTATATTTTAATAAATACGGAAATATACGTAGCATATACTCAGACCACAATTACTCAGAATACCAAAGCATGATTAAAATGCTTGATAGCCTTGGATATTCTCAGCAAACAGATGAAGAATACAAACAGAGTGTTGAGAAAGCAATAAAAGAAATAAAAAAATAATTTTAATAATGGAATTAGTAATTTTCGGAAAAATTAAAAAAGTTACTACAATTATAACTTTTTTTATGAGTATATATGCCAATGTTCTTGCGCAAAGTCCATATGCTATATTTGGAGACAACTCGGAAATGCTTGAGACAGATAATAAATTTGTTACAAATTTGTATCGAGTTAAAATTCATTCATCAAATAATATGTTATATTATGCCGACTTTGATATGAGTAAAGGCATAGCTACACTATATGATGCAAATGGTAATACTTTTTTTCAAGATAGTATTGGTGAAAATGAAAAGGCAATATTTACTACAATAGATCCTTTGTGTGAAAAATATTATCATATAAGTCCATATGCATATTGCGGAGGTAATCCTGTTAATAGAATTGATTTACATGGCGATAGCATTACAATTCTAGATGTAGCTTCAATTAACGCTATATATAATGCTTTACAACCAGGTACGAATTTATCCATGAAATTTAATAATGGGGTTTTGATTCCTGAATCAATTCAAGAAATTGCATCTAACACCCAAGATACTTTTTTACAGGATTTATATAATATATCTATTAACCCCCAAATGGTTGAGATTGCAACAACGAATACTAACGATTATTATATTGATAATAAATTTTATAGTGATAATTGGAACACACCAACAGATATAGATTATGCAGCTGAATATAATAATGGTAAAGAAACCGAGCTATTTCCAGCAGGTAATACAATCTCTGGAAATTTAGGACAGACACTTTACCCAAAATCTTCAAGCGAATATAAAAAATCTATCAATAACAATATTAGGATTAATATAAATGCTAATGGAAATTTAAATCACCGTTCTTGTGGTATTGCCCATGAATTTGGACATACGATTTTGTATTTAAATGGACAACCACATAGTCATTCAAATAATGCAGATTTCATTTATGGAAGACAATGGAATGTAATGAAAAGATTTGGATATAATTATTTAGAATCACCGTCAGGGAAAATATTTAGATAATCGTAATTATGAGCAAAAAGGGATATCTATTTTCTTTAATACTTTTCTGGTCAATTAGCGTTTTTGGTCAAAAAAATAATTATATATATGATAATTACGGCCCTATATATACGCTAATGAATGATTCTATAATAGTCTATAATACAAAAAAAGGAAAACAAATTGAGGCTACATTGAATCAAATTTATTTCAAAGCCGGAGAGGATAAGTTGAAAGAATTTTTGATAAATAATTATTATAAATCAAATCATTATGATGATTATAGCTATAGAGTATTTTTCTTTATATTATTCAATTCTAAATTAAAAATTAAAGAAATAAGAGGTGTTGTTCTACCGACGAATAACTTTGCCGAATCGCAAAAGGAACGTATAAAAATGTTTATAAAGGGACTTAAAAAAACAAAATCAAAGTGGGTAAAAAAAACAAAACAAAAATGGTATGTTTATTGTTTTAGTTTTGTTACAGATTAATAGTCGAAAGACTAATCCCAAGCGTAAGGGTCTTAGGAAATTACGTGAATAAAAAATACTAACACTAACTATATGACAAAAAGAATATTTATTATTGCTTCTGTAATCTTAACAATGGGGTTCACGCTTTCGTCGTGTTGTTCACGAGAAGAGAGGGTGATAAATCGTCTTGAATCACTCTGTGAGGAGATAGAAGAGATCGATATGTTTGACGAAGAAGCATACGAAAAGTACAAGGAAGAATTAAAGGACATTCAGAAAGACGCAGAGGACTGCAAGTTCTCTCAAGAACAACAAGCAAAACTTATACGTCTCAGCGGACGTTTCGTATCAAGCATAGCAACCAAGTTACCAATGGCATTGATGAACAACCTCGGTAATGGTTCATCAGTCATCAAAGACGTTGTAGGGGTGATTGACAGTATGATTGGCACATTCAGTTCCACTCCTAACACACAGGCTACGAAAGAACGCACCATAACTCCAAAAGAAATGGAAGAATCACTCGACGAGTTAAACGATGCACTCCGTAACTCAACAAGATAAAAGATGATAAAACGGCGTTTGAAATATGTTCAGACGTCGTTTTCTTCTTATTCTATCACAAACGTGGTGTGATAACCACTTACTGGTGTATCCGCAAGGCGTAGGTTCATGCCTTGACGCATGATAATCTGTCGTGAGAGAGCAAGACCGATGCCTGAACCGTTACTCTTGGTAGTGAAGAACGGGATGAAAATCTCACGTCGTGCTCCTGCTGGTATTGGAACGCCATTATTACTTATGTATAGTGCGTTGTTCCAACGTATGTCCATCTTCTTTGCTCCTGCCTCTATAGCATTTTTGGTTATGTTGATGAGGACCTGACGTATGAGGTTCTCGTCTGCATGTATCGTTATTTCGTAAGGAATAGTGATATTCCATTCTATGTCCTTGTATAACAGTTTCAGGCTGTTGATTAAATCGACAAGGATAATGTCCGTAGGAACTGGTTCCTGCAACTGTGTGAACTTGCGATAGCTGTCAACGAAAGTTGACAATCCACGTGTGGTGTCGTAGATGGTACGTATGCCTTCCTCGTATGGTGTACCCTTGATTTGCGGATTATTAAGATAGGCCTGACTGATGCTGCATATTGGTGTTGTAGCATTCATTATCTCGTGTGTGAGTACCCGTGTCAGTTTCTGCCATGACTCCACCTCGTTTTGTGCCACCAGACTACTTATGTCCTTGCCGAGGTCGTTGAGAGCTTCTTGTAGGGCACGCTCGCCAAAGAAGAGTCCCTTGACTGGGAGATGGAATGTGAAGTCATGATTACGTATAGCCTCACGCATCAGATATGCCCTGTCTCTCAGAATGGTCTGATGATGATAGAAGCAAATGGCAAGAATAACTATGACTATGGAGATAATGATGTATAGCATGTGAGCGTGAGCTTGTATGGATGTATAATGTAATGTATTTTCCTTGGTTATTTCTTTATTTTGGCATACAACGTCTGCCTTGTTATGCCGAGTAGTTCGGCTGCTTTGCTGACATTTCCGTGGCACTTATCAACAACCTTGCGTATATGCTCTGATTCCATCTGGTTTAGAGGTACAACCTTATGGTTTTTATCCACAGCGTCCCTGAGCACTCTGATGAGTTCATCATTGTCCCAAGGCTTGGCAATAAAATCCATTGCACCTATCTTCATGCCCTTGACTGCAAGTTTTACATCTGCGTATGCCGTGACAAGTACCACAGGAATGTTGGGATGATGATGCACGATAGTCTGTAGCCAGAACAGACCGTCCTGACCAGTATTGACACCAAGTGAGAAGTTCATATCGAGTAGTACCACATCTACTTTCTCCTGTTGTAGAGTGGATATGATATTGTCAGGTGTTGAGAGTGTGATTATACGCTCAAACACATCTGCAAGACAAATCTTGACTGCGGTAAGGATTCCTGGGTTATCATCTACCACGAGTATTGTTCCGTAATTATTCATGTCGCAAAGTTAGTCATTGTTTGTTGATAAACGATGATAAAATGTGTATAATCATGCTGTGGCAGTAGTATAGTGTATGATTTTCATACAATATGCTGTATGATATTCATACAAACGACTTTTCAGATACATAAAAGTGATGCATGACTCAGGATAATGGACTACATTTGCATTGTCAAAAATAAAACAAGACAATAGATGATACGTAAGTTAACAATCATAATGACATTCATGTTGCTTTGCGGTGAAGCCTCAAGTCAGGACAAGTGGACGGTGGAACAATGTATGCGGTATGCCGTCACGCATAACCATGATGTGCGTAACTCATCCATGACACTTGACGACTACCGTAACGACCGTACCGCAGCCATTGGAGCACTTCTTCCATCGGTGGAAGGAAGCATAGGAGCACGTTTCAACTATGGTCGTTCTACTGACCCTGAGACCAACATAACAACGGACATCAATACCTTTAATAACAGTTATGAACTATATGCTTCGCTTCCAGTGTTTGATGGTCTTAAACGTTACAACGATTTGCGAGCGGCACGTGCCAGCGTACTCATGGGACGTTATGGATTGCAGGCACAACGTGATGCGGTTGCACAGAGAGTATTCAAGGCTTTCGTTGATGTACTTTACTATCGTGGTACCCTTGCATACGCCAAGGAAAAACGTGAAGAGAGCCGAATGTTGCTCAATCGCACCAAGGTGATGACGGAGATTGGTACAAAAGGCGATGCCGATGTGGCACAGATGGATGCTGTATATGCCTCTGATGACTATGAGGTAGTACGCCAACAAGGACTCCTCACTACTGCATTCAACCAGTTGAAACAACAGATGAATTATCCTGCGGGTGATGTTCTTGATATTGACACAGTCATAACGGATGATACAAAACCTTTGCTTGACGAAGCAGACAATATATATAGTATAGCGAAGGATGTCAATCCAGATATAAAGATTTCGGAGCTATCATTGAAAGCATCTAAGTTTCAGTATCGTTCAAGTATAGGCGCACTCGTTCCTTCCATAAGCATAGGCGCAGGAATATATACAAACTATTCAAGTCAGTTGGGCAGTAAGGCTGAAACATTCGGTACTCAGTTTCGCAATCATGTCGGTAAGTACATCTATGCCTCGCTTTATGTCCCGATATTTGACGGCATGGGCAATATAACACGTATGCGTCGCAGTCGAAACAATCTTCGCAAGGCACGTGAGAATCTTGATTACCAGAGTTCAGAACTCAGACGAATGATAGAAGAAGCACTCGTTGATTGTAACAACAGTTATATGGAAGTACAGAAGATGCAACGAAAGGTGTCGGCAGACAGTCTTGCGGCTCATCTTACTGTCAGAAAATATGAGGAAGGACTTGCAAGTCCTATTGATGTACAGACAGCTCGCATAACGCTTATCCAGAGCAAGGCTTTGCTGTTGCAGACAAAACTCATTAACATCTACAAGAACAGAATACTTGGTTATTATAAAGGAGAGAAATGGACAGAGTAATAGAACGTAAGCGTGGAATAAAACGCAAACATATACCATATATCATAGGAGCGACACTATTTGTCATTCTTCTGCTGTGGATCATCTTTGGCAATCATGCCAGTACCGTCAAGGTCAATCGTGAGATGGTTACCATAAGTGATGTCACTCGTGGAGAATTTAAGGACTATATCCGTATCAACGGAATGGTAGTGCCTGTTCAGGTAGTGAGAATATCACCAGAGGAGGGTGGTATAGTGACGGAAAAGGTTGCAGAGGAAGGACAGTCGTTGAAAAAGGGTGATGTTATTGTCCGTCTGTCCAACAGTAATCTTGACCTTCAGATTCTGAACGCAGAGGCAGAACTGGCAGAAAAACAGAATATGCTCCGTAACACTCAGGTGGCTATGCAGCAGGACAAGCTGAGCAACGAAACGGAGAATGCATCGCTTGACGTGGATGTAAAACGCAAGCATCGTGCCTTTCAGCAGAATGAACGCCTATATTCGGAGAAGCTTATCTCACGTGAGACATATCTGCAAAGCAAGGAAGACTATGAACTTGCCAAGAAGAAACAAGGACTTGTCTCTGAACGACTCAAGCAGGATGCACTCTATCGAAAGGTGCAGATGGAACAGATGGAGGATAATCTCGACAATATGCGCAAGAACGTGATACTCGTGCGTGAGCGTAAAGGTAAACTGGAGGTACGTTCCAATATTGACGGTGAGCTTGGTCTTCTTGATGTTGAACTCGGTCAGAGTATTTCTGCAGGACAGACGATAGGACAGATAAATGACTTGAGTAGTTTCAAGGTTGAGGCTATGGTTGATGAGATTTACATAGACCGTGTGCGTGTTGGCCTTACAGCTACGGCAACAATCCGTCTTCCTCAAGGAAAGGAACGTGAGTACACGTTCATAATACGCAAGGTATATCCTGAAGTGCGTAATGGTAAGTTCAAGGTTGACATGAAACTTGACCGTTCGGTGGCAGGACAGGATGACTGGAATGATGCACGAGTCGGTGCAACCGTTTATCTTAACCTCGAACTTGGTAAGCCTGAACAGGCAGTCATCATTCCTCGTGGCTCATTCTTTCAGACAACAGGTGGTAACAGGATATTTGTGCTCGACAAGGATGGCAGCAAGGCTTATCGACGTAATATCCGCATAGGACGTCAGAATCCTCTGTACTACGAGGTGATTGAGGGTCTTGAACCTGGCGAACGTGTCATCACAAGTAGTTATGACTCGTTCAAAGATAATGAAATAATTAAGTTTTAACATACAGTAATAAATGTAGTAAAAAGTAGTTAGAAGGAGTAAAAGGAAGTAAAAAGACGATAGTCTGTTCGTCAAATTTATGCGTCCGATATGAACCGAAGACAATGATTATAGATTTGGGATTTTATCATTCGTCTCTTTACTTCTTTTTACTTCTCTTTACTACACAAAATAAAGAATTATGATACGTATAGAGAACCTTATGAAAATCTTCCGTACGGAGGAGATTGAAACGACAGCACTCAATGGTGTTAGTCTTGAAGTGAATGATGGCGAATTTGTTGCCATCATGGGACCATCAGGTTGTGGTAAGTCCACACTACTTAGTATCCTCGGATTGCTTGACAATCCTACAGAAGGAAAGATATACTTTGACGATGTGGAGGTAGGACATCTAAAGGAGAAGGAACGTAACCGTTACCGTAGGGGACGTATTGGTTTCGTTTTCCAGAGCTTTAATCTTATTGATGAACTTACGGTAGAGGAAAACGTAGAGCTTCAGCTCAAGTACCTTGATGTGCCAAAGGCAGAGCGTAAGGAACGAGTTCAGAACATACTCCGTAAGGTTAGTCTCAGTCAGCGTGCCAAGCATTATCCACAGCAGTTGTCTGGAGGTCAGCAACAGCGTGTTGCCATAGCTCGTGCCGTAGTAGGTAAGCCAAGTATCATCCTTGCCGATGAACCAACAGGTAACCTCGACTCAAAGAACGGACTTGAGGTGATGGAGCTCCTGAGCAAGCTTAACTCTGAGGGCACGACCATCATCATGGTTACTCACTCACATCGTGATGTGAGATATGCTAACCGTATCATCAATCTTTTTGATGGTCAAGTGGTGGATAATGACGAACTGATTTAATTCACAACACATAATTGTTTTCCTCCGTCATAAGCAATCTTGAGCGGAACAACATATTAGTCATTCCTAATTCCTCATTCCTAATTATCACTATGGGTAAAGGTTCATTCATAAAGATATTGTCACTCACCATAGGTCTTACCATCGGCTTGGTTCTCCTTGCCCGCGTAAGATTGGAGTTGAATTATAACAGTTGCGTAAAGGATATTGATAACGTATATAGGTTGTCAGAATACATCGTGACCAAAACGCAAGGAGAATTTAATCATGGACAAACATCGGGCGGTACGGCACCAAAGCTTCGAGAGTATGTTCCAGAGATTGTGGAATGTTCTCGAAATACTTTTTTCACAGCTGAAGCAAAGCTTATGTTTGAGGATGGGCGAAAGGTTAAAACCCGTCAGATGAGATTTGCAGACAGTTGTCATTTCCAGTTTTTTGATACCAAAGTTACTGGTGACGTGCGCAAAGCCCTCTCTGTCAAAGGTCAATGTATGGTAAGCAAAAGTCTTGCAGATAAGATTGGTGGCGATGTCATAGGCAAATATTTCTACGTTTATCCTTATGATAGCATACCACTTACTATAGGTGGCATATATGAGGATTATGCTGACAACTCGTCGTACTCTGATGTTGATGTGTTTGTATCACTTCCGTCAATAGGTTATTATTCGTATGATGGATCAAGCAACTTGATGGGTAACGACCGTTATACTTCGTATGTGCGCCTCGTGCCAAATGCAAACCTTGAGAAAGTGCAACACGAGAGCGACAAAATGATTGAAAAGGAACTTGCATCGGAAATGAAATACCTTGCAGAATCTGGTCACAAGGGTTTTCAATATAAATACAATAATCTCGCTGATGAACGAATAAATGACGCAATGGAATCAGGCTTTTGCATAATCCTTGCCATAGTTGCCATAGTGATACTCTTCACAGCCATCATGAACTACATACTTGTTGTCATAGGTACTCTTGCTGGTAAGGCAAAGCAGGTAGCCGTACAGAAGAGTATGGGTGCTCATGATTCTGAGTTCTATAAGGAAACATTCAAGGATGCTGCCATTCATCTTTGCATTGCACTCGCATTTATGACATTCATCATCCTCGTTGGACAGGACTTGATAAAGACGCTTCTTGGTGTTTCTTTAGGTACATTGTTCTCCAGTCAGACTTTGTTCGTAGTATTGGGTGTGTGTGTTATTGTTTTGCTTACTTGTGCTCTTCTTCCTGGCTACATTTATTCACACATATCCGTAACATTTGCATTCCGCCACTTTAGCGAAAGTAAAAGGATATGGAAGTTGTCACTTCTCGCCTTTCAGTTTGCTCTTAGTGCATTACTGTTCGTTGTACTCACAACAGTCTATCGTCAGTATGATTATATGCTAAACAAAGACCTTGGTTATGACTACAATAATGTTGTGTACACGCATTATCATGTTAGTGCAAAAAAGGCAAAGGTGCTTATGGATGAGGCAAACAAGCTGTCATTTGTGGAAAGCTCCTATCTATCATACTCTTTGTTCTTTGACTCACAAAGTGGAGACAATATATCAATAGTTGGTCATCAAAATGACTTATTTAATGCTGCTAACATGTTCTTTGCCACTTCAGGCATCATAAGGACTATGGGACTTACCATCGTGAAAGGAAGAGGTTTTTCTGAGCGTCCAGATTCTGCTACGAATGAGGTGTTAGTGGATGAGAATTTTGCCCGAAGGGTTAAGAAACAAGAGGGAATAGATAACGTAATAGGATTGCAGGTGACAAATTCGAGTTTCGGAGACATCCCATTCACCATTGTTGGTGTAGTAAAGGACTTTACCATTTGTGATCTCAACCAAAGGGATGAACGTCCTTTATTTGTCATCAATGGTTCCAGATGGACATCATTTGCAGTGTTCAAGTTGCAATCGCTTACGGCTGAAAACATTATAGAGCTTCAAAGACTTTGTGACCGGCTTTATCCAGACGACGAGATGACTATTGTGCCTTACTCAGATTTGGTACATAATGGTTATGACGAGACACAACACATGCGCGACCTTATCATTATTGGATGTATAGCTACGTTCCTTATCACATTGATTGGATTGATAGGTTACATAAGTGATGAGGTACAACGTCGCAGTCGTGAGCTTGCCATTCGCAAAGTACTTGGTGCAAGTGTACTCGAACTACAGATGCTATGGATTAGAAGTATAGCCGTAATCGCCTTACCTTCCACCATCTTTGGCGCAATGGTAGGTTTCTACTGCAATAGTCTTATCATGGAACAGTTCCCCGACAAGGTTGATATGCCAGTATGGACATACATCGGGCCACTCCTCTTTGCTATTATCGTCACGATGATAGTCGTTTGTTGCAAGACTTACAAGGTAGCAACGTTAAATCCAGTTGAGAGTATCAAGACAGAATAAGATTCATTGATTTTGAAAAAGGAATATGACAGGTTTTATATATACCATACGTCGCTTCAAGTCGGCGACGGCGCTTAACTTCATTGGACTCGTTATAGCCATGTTTGCCTATTACGTCCTGATGACTCAGATAAACTACACCTGTGGATACAATAAGGGACTACCGGATTATGAGAATCTGTACAGGGTGGAGATGAGCGGAGCGTTCGAGGATGGTAAATGGAACACTTACCTGAGCCCTGAGTATATCGAACGGGCATCGACTGATGTCCCGGACGTGGAGGAGGTGGCTTTGTTTGAGTGCAGCGGTTACCAGAGAAGCTACGATATAAACGGGAACAAGGCGGAGCTTGTTACGATGAAGTACAGGAAGGGTTCACTCAAGATGTTCGGGCTGAAGGTGCTTGACGGTTCGGCTGATAATGTCAGGGTGGGCGAGGATGTGTTGATTCCTGCTTCCGTGGCTAAGACGTACTTCGGTCGGGTGAATGTTGCCGGTGAACGCCTGTACTATAAGGCATGGGACAAGTGGCTCACCATTGCAGCCGTCTATGAGGACTTCCCTGACAACTGCCTTGTGCATAATGCTGTCTTTCTCGATATGAGTGACAAGCTCAAAACCGAATGGGGTAACTGGAGCTTTACGGGATATGTACGTTTGAAGGCAGGGGCTGACCCGGTTGCCGCTGCCAGTACCTTTAATAAGGCGCTTCCCGAGAGTAAGGTGCGATTCAGGTTCTCGCCTGTGGCTGACACTTACATGTCGAAGGTGAGTACGAAAACGGACAAGGGCAGCCCGGGAATGCTGGTTGTGCTGGAGCTTTCGTGCTTGATTATCCTGCTTGTCGCAGCGATAAACTTTGCCAACTTCAACCTTGCCGAGGCACCATCGCGCGTGAAGAGTGTCACGACGCACCGTATGCTTGGATGCGACGTGTGGTTACTGCGTCTCAAGCTCGTTGGTGAGGGCGTAGTCACGTCGGTGACAGCCATGCTGTTTGCCTTCGGTCTCCTTGCTGCTATGCAGCAGTTCCCTGATTTCACTGGCTTGTTCAACGGGTCGCTTGCACTCATGGACAACTGTGACATCATCCTGCAACTCTCGGGCCTGTCGGTCTTGATTGGCGTTGTGGCTACGGTCTATCCTTCGTGGTATCTTACATCGTTCCCTATGGTGACGGTGATGAGGAGTTCCTTTGCTACCAGCCCGAAGGGGCTCGGACTTCGCAAGTGCCTTGTATGGGTTCAGCTGCTCGTATCAACCCTGCTTGTCTGCCTGTTTGGCATAGTTAATATGCAGAAGTACTACGTGTCTTACTGTGATTTCGGCTACGACAAGGATGAGGTGATGTATATCGAGTTCAGCTATGGCGAGTTCGGGCTTGGCAATAAGCTAAGCATGAAGAACGAGGTGCTGAAGATACCCGGAGTTGAGGCTGCATCTGTCTGTGGTGTTACGCTTGGCAGTTCCGATGACTTTAACCAGTGCGCAGTTGTAGCAAAGGATGATGCAAGCAATATTATCTCATTCCGTTATATTCCTGTCGATAAGGACTTCTTCAAGGTGTATGGCATCAGTATCATCGAGGGACGTGAGTTCAAGGATGAGGAAGCAGGCGTGACAATTGTCAACGAGGCATTCATCAGGAAGAACCCGTTTGTTAAGCTTAATGACTGCGTGTTTAGGGGCGACTCGACTATAATTGTTGGCATTTGCCCTGACGTGCGTCTTGGCACTGCCCATACGGATAATGCCAACTTCCCTGCACTCTTCGATTTGTGTGATTACAGCATGGAGGATTGGACTGACCGTTTGCCTTACCTTTGCCTGAGGGTTTCGGCTAATGTTGATAAGGTAAAGGTGAAGCATGAGGTTGAGGCTCTCCTGTCGAAGTACTGGAAGGATGGGGGGCCTGAGTGTCACTTCCTTGAGCAGGACTTGGATGATATATACCATGAGGACTTCGTATTCATTTCGCAGGTGACGATGTTCTCGGCTCTGGCTCTTGCGATTACTCTTATCGGTGTGTTCTGCCTTACGATGTTCGAGACGGAATATCGTCGCAAAGAGATAGCCATCCGCAAGGTTCTCGGCTGTAGCGAGACAGGCATAATATCCATGTTAGTGAGTCAATATATCATCATACTTTTCATTGCCTTTGCGATTGCCTCTCCGATAGCATGGATACTTGGCAATGAATGGCTCCAAAGCTTTGAAGAACGTACCGTTATATATTGGTGGATCTTCCCTCTTGCACTAATTATTATAGGCTTTGTACTTGTAACTACCATTGTTGTTCAAAGTTGGAAAGTGGCAAATATGAATCCTATGGAAAGTGTTAGAACAGAATAAATTCACAATTCATAATTATCCTCTGCTTCAGCCGTTATTGACTGAAGTGGGGAATAATTATGAATTCATTTAAAGAATTTCTTAATTTATAGAAGTACCCTTAACTGTTGTTAGCTGAAAAAGTTGTACCTTTGCAGCCAATATTGTAAAATTTGTGAAAAATGAAGGTATTGCTCATAAATACATCTGAACGAACAGGAGGTGCCGCCATAGCCTGCAACAGGCTTATGGACGCGTTAAAAAACAATGGCGTGAGAGCCAGAATGTTGGTGCGTGACAAGCAGACGGACAGACTTCTTGTGGTGGCACTTCGCCCAAGTGTGATGTTGCCAATCAAGTTCGTGTATGAGCGACTTACTATCTTCTTTCACAATAGGTTCAGCCGTAAGAATCTGTTTCAGGTTGATGTGGCTAATGCGGGTACTGACATCACTCGCCTTAACGAGTTCAAGCAGGCTGATGTGATTCATCTCCATTGGGTGAACCAAGGTTTCCTTTCGCTTGATAATCTCGACAAAATTATCCATTCGGGTAAAAAGATTGTTGTCACCATGCACGACCAATGGTATTTCACAGGTGTTTGCCATTATTCAGGTGAGTGTAATAAATTCCAGACATCATGCGAGAAGTGCGACCTCCTCAAGGGTACGCTCTACGACATCACGAAGAGGGTCTTTGAAAAGAAAAAGCGCATATATAAGGATGCTGACATCACGTTTGTAAGCTGTAGCAAGTGGCTCGGCAATATTGCCAGGACTTCGCTACTTGCACATGGTCACAAGGTGGTAAGCATACCTAATGCCATAGATACTGAATTGTTCCGTCCATGCAACAAGGCAGAGGCAAGGCAGAGGCAAGGCCTGCCTGAGGACAAGAAACTCATCCTGTTCGGCTCGCAGAAGATAACGGATGAGCGCAAGGGCTTCAAGTTCCTCGTTGAAGCATGTGAAATAATCAGAAATAATCACCCAGAGCTGTCATCACAGATTGGTGTGGTGGTACTCGGAGGACAGTCGGATGTGGTACAGAGTCAGTTACCATTCCCTGTATTCCCTATATCATACGTCAGCAATCAGCAACAGATTGTTGACCTCTATAATGCCGTTGACATATATGTCACTCCTTCGCTTCAGGATAATCTGCCTAACACTATCGTTGAGGCTATGTCGTGTGGAGTGCCTTGTGTGGGATTCAACGTGGGTGGAATACCTGAGATGATAGATCACAGGCAGAACGGATATGTGGCTGAGTATCGTGATGCCAGCGACTTTGCAGAGGGCATAGTGTGGACGCTTAACAAGGATGAATATCCTAAGCTGTCGGAGTCATCACGTGCAAAGGCTGTGGCTACATATTCACAGGAAGTAGTTGCTAAACAATACATTGAAGTATATGATAACTCTGGTGACGGTAACATATAATGCAGCATCTACCATTGAGCGTACTCTTCTCTCCGTTGAGAGACAGACGTATCGTAATGTGCAGCATATCATCATGGACGGTGGCTCAAAGGATGATACTGTTGCCTTGGCTGATGCTTACAGGATGCGTAATGCTGACTTTGATGTCATCATAGTAAGCGAGCCTGACAAGGGACTATATGATGCTATGAACAAGGCTGTCTGCCTTGCCAAGGGCGATTATGTGTGTTTCCTTAATGCGGGCGACAAGCTTCATGCTGACGACACGCTCCAGCATATAGCGGATAAGGCGGATGTGGATAATGTTGGTATTATCTATGGCAATACTGACATCGTGGATGACATGGGCAATATGTTGCGTCCGCGTCGTCTCACTCCTCCTGAGCATCTTACGTGGAAGAGTTTCCGCCAGGGCATGCTCGTGTGTCATCAGTCCTTTTACGTCAATCGCAGGATAATGCAGAGGTACGACCTCACGTATCGGTTCTCTGCCGACTTCGATTGGTGCATCAGATGTATGAAGCAAGGCAAAGTCGTCGGACTTGTGAACATATACATTCACGAGCCATTTACGGATTATCTATTCGAGGGAATGACTACAGCCAACCACAAGGCATCACTCCTTGAGCGTTACAGGATAATGTGCAGGCACTACGGATGGTTCACTACCATCATGATGCACCTCATGTTCGTTCTGCGAGGAGTGATGAAAGGTATCACGAACTGAGTGTGTAAACGAACGTGTTTTTAATCTGTATTTTAATCTTTTGCACTAAGGTGCATATTAGAAAAACAGTCAAGAACTTTTCTCACTGACCAGCGGGAAGTAAACAGAACAAAAACAAGAAAAAAAATTCTTTGTTTTCTTTTGTTTTCTTTTGTTTTTCCAATTGGCCGCTTTGCGGCAAAATAATAGCAGTAGTAAAAAATAGTAAACAATTACAATATATTAGTAAGTATTAATTATGGCATTTTTTGACTTCAAGCCAGAGCTTTTTCTTACTCTGAAGAACTACAACAAGGAGAAGTTCATGGCAGATCTCATGGCAGGTATTATAGTGGGTATCGTAGCCCTCCCGCTTGCCATAGCATTCGGTATCGCATCAGGCGTAACACCTAAGGAAGGTATCCTCACAGCTATCGTGGCTGGTTTCATCATCAGCGCATTCGGCGGTAGCCGTGTACAGATTGGCGGACCTACAGGTGCTTTCATCGTCATCATCTACGGCATCATCCAGCAGTACGGCATGGATGGACTCATGATTGCAACTATCCTTGCGGGTGTGTTCCTCGTATTGCTCGGAGTACTGAAGCTCGGTACTATCATCTCTTACATTCCTTATCCAATCATCATCGGATTCACATCGGGTATCGCACTCACCATCTTCTCTACTCAGATTAAGGACCTCTTCGGTCTCACTATCGAAGGTGGTGTTCCTGCCGACTTCATCGGCAAATGGGCATGCTATTTCCAGAACTTCGGAACTATCGACCTTGCCACAAGCCTTATAGGTATATTGAGTGTGGTAATCATAGCAGCCACTCCACTCGTCAGCAAGAAGATTCCTGGTTCACTCGTTGCCATCATCGTGATGACCGTTGCAGGCGTCGTAATGACCAACTACTTCGGCATCCACGTTGAGACTATCGGCGACCGCTTCAAGATTGATCCATCACTTCCAACTCCAACAGTTCCAAACATCACATGGGATGCGGTTCAGAACCTCATTTCTCCTGCCATCACCATTGCAGTCCTTGGAGCAATCGAGAGCCTCCTTTCTGCTACCGTAGCTGATGGTGTCATCGGTCATAAGCACAACTCCAACCAGGAACTCGTGGGACAAGGTATTGCCAACATCGTGTGTCCGCTCATCGGCGGTATTCCTGCTACAGGTGCCATCGCACGTACTATGGCAAACATTTCAAATGGAGGTAAGAGCCCGGTAGCAGGTATCATCCACGCCGTAGTGCTCCTTCTCATCTTTTTCTTCCTCATGCCGCTTGCCAACTACATCCCTATGGCGTGCCTTGCAGGTGTGCTCGTGATTGTAAGTTACAACATGTCAGGATGGCGTACAGTAAAGCAGATGATGAAGAATCCTAAGTCAGACATTACCGTCCTCTGGCTCACATTCATCCTCACAGTAGTCTTTGACCTCACCATTGCCATCGAGGTAGGCATCGTTCTTGCTTGCTTCCTCTTCATGCGTCGTATGGCTGAGAGCACTCAGGTTAGCGTCCTCACAGACGAGATTAACCCAGAGGAGGAGACAGACATGGAAGCTGGCAACATTGAGCACCTTACTATTCCTGAGCGTGTTGAGGTATATGAGATTAACGGTCCTTACTTCTTCGGTATGGCAAACAAGTTTGAGGATATGATGAACAGTATGAATGACGTTCCTAAGGTACGTGTCATCCGTATGCGTAAGGTACCATTCATCGACTCAACTGGTATGCACAACCTCCAGAACCTTATCGAGATGAGCCACAAGAACGGCATCAAGGTTGTTCTCTCAGGTGTCAACGACAAGGTTCATGCCGTTCTCGTTAAGAACGGCTTCGAGCGTCTCCTTGGTGCTGAAAACATCTGTTCTAACATAAACGAAGCCCTCGCTGTTGCTGAGAAATATGCATAAAGACTATAGCTTATTATGATATACTTAGGACTGGTTACCGCCATGGTAGCCAGTCCTTTTTTTGCGTTTGCTAAAGAAAAATGCGTGTTTGCGATATAATCATATTCCATCTACTTTACGTTTACCGTTTTCCGTATTACCTTATTAGTCCTTGAGTTAACGTTGCTTCTCATATATCTAAACATTTGATTACGTGTGATGAAAGTGCGTGCTGCAAAGTTTTTGCAAGCTACTTGCAAGGCAGGTGCAAAGTATGTGCAAACCCCAAAATCAAATGCCAAGTTATTGCAAAATCAAATTCTTGGTGACTCCAGAAAACACCCATATCTTTGCAACGTCAAAACGAAACAATCCTTTCGTTTATGACAATCTAACGTGTAATAATTAACATTAATAACTTTAATACATTTACAATTATGAAGACTTTAATCAATTCTTTCGTTGTTGCTCTCGTAGCACTCTTTACAGTTTCTATCTCTGCAAATGCACAGAACAAGACTAAGACTTATAAGTTGGAAGGCGTATGGCTTATGGAGTATATGCTTTATGACGGAAAGAAGGAACCTTTTGTATGTGGCAAGACTTACTCACAAATAAAGGTATATGGCAAGAATGGTGAGTATTGCTGCGCAGAGATTGTTAAAGACGATGCTGGCGTAATTAAGATTCTTCCCCATGAGTATGGTAAGTATTCATACGAGAATGACGAATACATCGAGTGTGGAAGAAAGTGTGGTAAGATTAATTGGGTAGATGAGAATACATCAAAGGGTCGTTGGATGAACAGAAATGACCAATGGAAACGTGATGTAAAATTCCCTTCAAAACTTAGTAGCTACATTATGGCAAAATGTAAGGCAGCTTGCGAAGGTGAGAGTAAGGAAATGCAGAAACTCTTAAAGGATAATATCCTAAATAAGTAATAATAAGCATATGATTAGTTTATAGTTATATAAAAACAAGTGAAGAATAAAAATTCTTTTTTACGAAGGCTGTTCTGGAGAATAGTCTTCGTTTTTCAGTTTTTACATCCGTAGTGTGTGTCAAATAATATTATTTTTGTACCTTTGCAATTAAACTAACCGATTTTTTAGAAAAATAATGAATAGAAGCTTATTTCTTTCTACATATATTTTATTTGTTCTTGCTCTTTGCGGTTGTAGCCGTAAGGAGGAAAATGGCTTTAACATCATAGGAGTATGGGAGCTATCAAAGATAACATATCCAAGTGGCTCTGAGTTTTATGTAAAAGAGACTGGTTATTCTCGTTGTAAGATTTATGATGCGGATAGTACATATTATACTGTTGAGTTGAAGACGCAAGGTAATGGCACGTTTGTCATTCCTCACGAGATGGCAAAATTTACGCAACATGATACATTGTATATAGAGAATGGACGTGTTACACCTTTTGCCATCATTAATGACACAACGATGACTACCGTGTGGGCTGACTACCTTGAGACTTGGATAAAGGTAAAAACGATGACTGCAGAGCGTAAGCAAGAAATAATGGATATTGTTAAAGAGCATTCAAAGGATGGAGAAGTAATCAAAGATTTCATCTATTGCAATTCGGATAATGATTTATCATCCGAAAACAAACAATATCAGTACATCATAATTGCGTTGGTTCTTGTGTGTGTTGCTATTATTGGTTATCTTTGGGTAACTCTCCGTGGCAAGCGTAAGGCACAGAAGGAGCTTCAGGCTATAATAGATGAGAATGCGAGCCATACGACGGAGATAAGCGAGAAACTACAGCAGGCGGAGAATGATTTCTTTGGCTCTGACTATTATACATCCCTTAAGAAGAGAGTCATGAAGGGCGATATGCTCAAGAAGGCTGACTGGGACGAGATGTCGGCACAACTGAAGGAGGCATTTCCTAAATTTGAGTCTCGCTTGTCTTCGCTCTGCAAAATGTCGGATGTGGAAATGCAGGTGTGTATGCTTCTAAAGATGCGTTTCACTCCTTCTGAGATTGCCACGGTAATAATCAAGGATGTTAGTAGTATCAGCTCTATCCGCAGCCGTCTCTATCAGAAAGTGTTTGGCAAGAAAGGCGGAGCAAAGGATTGGGATGAGTTCCTGAAGACGCTATAAAAGCAGACTCTCTCCACATCCCTCCACCTATATGGAGAGGGTGACTAATGCAATATTGTGTGCCGAGTTCGGCGCACTCCATCCAATAACTTACAAACTCAAAAACTCACAACTATGCGTCATCATCTACCGCTATTAGTTCTTTTTGCCTTGATAGGCAGTTCAATCTTCTCGTGTCTCAGTAACTATTGGGCAAGGGAGGCGTGCATCAAAGACGATGTACAGAATGCGTTGGCTATGACTATGAAGGAACGTGAGTGTGGCATCGTGGATGCCGACACGATAAGGACGTATCGCAGTCATATAACGATTGAAGAAGTCAGGGATACAGCGTGCATTACCGTCAAGGCGGTAAACAACGGAGGTGTGGAGTCAACTGTGCTTGAGGCAAGTGCTGGATGTTCATTCATGACTATACTTGCATCTTCAAACCAGCGCACTTCGGGCACTCTTGCCGTCATGGCACTTCTCTGGGCTGTTGGTAGCCTTTACTACACACGAAAGGTTGGGTCACAGCTCGTTCCAGCTGTTGCTTCAGTAGGTGTCGCTCCTATGGTTATTAAGGCTGATGATGCGTCAGACTATTATGGTGGCATACGTTATGCTGAAGAGCAGTCACGTTTCGTAACGAGAGACGGTAAGGTGATGAGGTTTACTCCTATGCAGCAACAGCTGATGGAGATGTTCTTTGCCTCTCCTTCGCACTCCCTTACTAAACAGGAGATATGCGATGCTCTCTGGCCAAAGAAGCCAGATGCGAGTGATACGCTCTACACACTCATCCGACGTATCAAGCCTGTGGTTGAGGAATATTCAGACCTCAGAATCGAGACTGAACGTGGTAGGGAATACGCACTAAGAGTTAAAAGTTGTGAGTTATGATTTATTATGGCTGACGCTCCGTCAAACTTTTGTTGACGGAGCGTCAGTTTTTTATTGACGGAGCGTGGGGCACTTTTTTGCGTCATACGTATGAATGACTCAAATGATACGTATGAATGACCTCATTGATACGTATGATTGTTTTAAGGGCGTATTTATGGGCTTGCGCAACTATTTTTTTGCATCGTTAAATAGATGTTTAACACCTGTTAAACGACTGCTAAACGATAAAGTTTGAATATAGTACAAGTAATGCCAAAACTATTCCGCAATAACAAATAAACTCAAAAACAAAAAAATCAAAAACTAACAAACTCATTTGTCAGACAAATGTCAGTTACTTTTTTTGCCTGTGTTTCATATACTCAATACTTTTGCCAGCAAAAAACAACAACGACCTGTGTGGTTACAATTTTGCACTAAGGTGCCAATTAGAAAAACCTTAAAGAAACAGAACAAAAACAAGAAAAAACAGTTTTTGGTTTTCTTTTGTTTTCTTTGGTTTTACTTCCCGTTGGTCAGTGAGAAAAGTTCCCCATGTTTTTATTTCCCGCTGGTCAGTGAGACCGCTTCGCTTAGTTCTAACTGGCCGCTTTGCGGCAAAAAACAGCAATACAAGTTTTAACCGTATGGGTCAAAAACATCGAGATATGAAAACGTACAAAGTAATCAACAACATCATGGGTTGGCTCATGTTTGTCGTGGCAGCGTTCACGTATTGCTCCACGGTTGAGCCAACGGCAAGTTTCTGGGATTGTCCTGAGTTTATCTGTGCAGCATCACGACTGGAGGTTGGACACTCTCCAGGTGCGCCATTCTTTATGCTTGTGGGTAATGTGTTCAGTCAGTTTGCAAGCGACTCTTCACAAGTGGCGAGGATGATAAACACGATGTCAGCACTCCTGTCGGCTGGATGTATCCTTTTCCTCTTCTGGACTATCACACATCTTGCCAAGGCACTCATAATAAAAGAGGGTGACACACCATCTACGCCACAGACCATTGCCATCATGGCGTCAGGAGTGTGTGGCTCGCTCATTTATACATGGAGCGATACGTTCTGGTTCTCTGCCGTAGAGGGTGAGGTGTATGCCTTCTCCAGTTTCTTTACAGCACTCGTGTTCTGGCTTATCCTCAAGTGGGAGGATGAGGCTGACAATCCGAGGAGTGACCGCTGGATAGTATTCATCTGTTACCTCATAGGTCTGAGCATAGGCGTGCATCTGCTCAATCTCTTGTGCATACCAGCCATAGTGCTTGTATATTACTACAAGAAGACCAGTCGTCCGAACATCAAGGGTACGGTCGTTGCATTACTCGTCTCCTTCATGCTTGTTGCTGTAGTGCTCTATGGCATAGTGCCCGGCGTACTCATCGTGGCAGGATGGTTCGAACTGTTATTTACCAACACTCTCGGTATGCCGTACAATACGGGAGTGTGGGTGTTCATCGCCATTCTTACTTCTTCGCTCATTGCAGGCATATACTTCAGCGGTCATACTGACAAGAAGAGGGTAATGCGTTTCTTCACTCCTCGCTTTCTTCATACCACGTCGCTCAGTCTTGCCATGATGCTCATAGGCTATTCGTCATATACGGTCATCGTCATACGTTCGCTTGCCAACACTCCCATGGACCAGAACTCGCCGGAAGATGTGTTTACACTCCGTGAGTACATCGGTCGTGAGCAGTATGGTGACAAGCCGCTGCTGTGGGGACCTACATACGCATCCTCGCCTAACGTAGTGGAGAAGGACGGACAACTAAAGTATGAGACCATCAATCGCCGTCCTGTGTATCGTAAGAAGGTTAAGGCATCCGATGACGAGAAGGACGAGTACGTCGTGG
>ODAI012371463.1_pt1 | contig 39166 bp, 52 predicted proteins | sample 1539321 | NCBI WGS metagenome assembly ODAI01 (sample SAMN02144231, study PRJEB22623) | gut metagenome | biome: sheep rumen | host: Ovis aries | place: New Zealand
CGGTCTCCGTCTTGCAACTGTTCGTGCATTCAAGAAGTTCTTCTCCATCAATGGATTGAACGATGAAGCAGCCAATAAGCTTGCTGACGTTGCCGCTGAAGTCGTTATGGCAAACAAGGGCAAGACGAGTGTTGTTATTGGTAGTGCTGCACCTGTCAAGCAGGTAGTTGCCGCTGATGCTGCTCCTGCTAAGGCAACGAAGCGTGGTCGTCCGGCCAAGGCTTCTAGTGCAAAGTCTTCCGTTGCTCCCAGGAAGCGTGGCCGTCCCCGCAAGAGTGATGTTCCCGTGCAGGAAAAGCGTCGCCGTGGTCGTCCCCGCAAGCAGCCTGTTTAAGGAGGATGTTACATGAAGAAGGAATTTAGCGGTTATCTTAGTGCATACAGTCCTGCGACAAAGGACAATGTGCCTTATGTCAAGCTTTCTGTCAAGGCTATCGAGTCTGGTGCTGACAAGCATCTTTTCTATGGCACTGACGAACTTGATTCCGCATTTGCGAATGCAAAGCGGTTCACATCAAGCAAGGGTTACGGAAACACTAAGTATGACCTCGATGACCCTCTCCGTGTGAAACTCGTCTTCGGCGCATTCACTTACGATGCTTACCTTGTCTCTCTCGCTGTAAAGAAGAAAGTCGACAAGGAATTGGGTGATATCGCCGAATACACTTTCAACTTCGAAAAGGACCCGTGCGAGGATGATACAAAGTTCTGGTCTTCCTACCTCAAAGTCAAGGAAACTGAACCTGCTGAAGAGGAAGGAGGCGAAGATGACGAACCCTCCCCAGTTGACACCGCCATCATGGAACAGACCGATGCTCTCCTTGGTATCGACGGTTCTGAAAAGAAGAAGAAAAAGAAAGCATCGGGCTTTGTCATGTATTCCGTTTCCATTGAAACGCTCTCCGATAATGACGAAACTGACGATTTGTCTAAGGAAGAAGCATGATGAAGTATACGCCAGAAACCGACAAGATTTTAGCCTGGGTCGTAATCCTGGTATCTCTTGCTGTGCTTTTGGTGTATTTTTTCTAGGGTTGTTGGAGTGACTGAAAGGGCTGTCCTTCGGGGCAGCCCTTTTGCTATCTATGTATGTGCGCCTCTATCAAACAGGCCGCACACGTTTTCCTCTGTCAGGACAATCCAGTTTACGCCTCGGTTGGCGCACCAGTTCCGTGCTGCCGCCCATTTTGCCTGGTTTACCATCACTTCCTCGCACTGCATGTAATAGCGGGCCATCTTCTTCTGATGGGCACGCACCTTCTTCGGGTTAGCACCCTCGGTCAATGCCTTCGGTGGTTTCGGCATGATGGAGAACTTCTCTGGCTTGATTTCGATTAGGAACTTGTTTACCTTGCTATCCTTATCTGACTTGCATTCGCAGTAGATGTCGGGGAAGTACTTGCTCATCTTGTGCAGCTTCGGCGACATATAGTAGATTTCGAAATCGGGTTCATAACCCCATTTCAGAACGTAGTTGTTCTGGTCCATCGCCTGGAAAATACGCTCCTCCCAAGATGACTTGCAGATGGGTGCGGCAAGGTTTTCCATGTACTTTTCTGGATGCAGCAACTTGTAACGAGCGTGTTTCGTCTTTGTTCCGTAAATCATTTCTCCCCCTATTTGGCATACTTGCCTAGAATTGATTTAATTGTATCTTCGTTGTAGTCGTCCACGAGTTCGTAAGTCACCTTGATATCGACAGGATAGACCTCAATTTCTGACCTTGCCGACTGGTTTGACGGGAACGGCGTAAACGGTCTGTTCATGTTTACAGGATATACCTTCTTGCTGCAGTTGTCAAGTATCTCCGTCAGGTCGTCGACCGTATCTGAACTCAACTCGTAGTCGCCGAGTAGCCTGAGGAGCTGATAGAACTTCTCCGTGAAGTACGGGCTCACTGTCTTATCGACCAAGTTGTGGGCGATGGATACGCACTTCTTCTGTTCGGAGCTGGATATCGGCTTTTCGCCTACGTTTACCTCGTTCTCCCTGTCTGGGGCCGTCCTGAACTGGATGGCTTCCTCTACCTTGCTTGTCGGCGTGTTCGCTGAACTAGACCTCTTGTGGTCTCGGCATATCTTCTTTATTCCAGTCGCTTCAAGTTGCGAAAGTAGTGAATCGAACTGGGTCTTGGGGTTGTCACGGTAAATCTTGCGGAACTCGTATTCGGAAAAGGACTTGTAGCCGAGCTTTGCGGCGATGCACAGGTCGTACAGGTCTGCCTCGAACGCTCCCTGCCAGAACACGTCGTTTAGACGGAGGCTCTCGTTAATCTCCTTAATCTTCGCCTCGATGTCCTTCATGAGGCCTGGGCAAAGATGGCTGAAACAGACAGTCCAGCTCTTGAACGTGTTAATCATGTCGATAATCGACATTCCGTAGAACTCTCTGTTGTTCTTCCATTCAAGGGTGTAGATGAAGAAGCACTCGAAGTTGCCCACCATCTTGATGAACCCGCTTACATCGAACTTCTGGGTCAACAGGTCGGCATAAGCCTTGATGAGGGCCCTGAGAGGCTTCATGAGCATCTCGAACGTCATCTCGATGGCTGCCTTGATGCTGTTGTAGAGTTTCAGCAGGAAATCGTAAAGCAGGTCGTTAAGAGAACCCGAGAGGGCTCCACCGAGGCCAGCACCGATGCCGAGACTCAGCGGGAACTTTTCTTTGAGACACTCGATAACGAAGTCGGGGTCTCTGGACATGTCGTTTCCGTCCGCATCCCTGTTGCAGCCCGTCACGCATGCGATTGCACGGCAGAAGCACGGGCAGTCAACCATGATTTGGTACAGCTCTTCCCACTTGAAGTCGAGGGTGACGCTTACACCAGCACCTACTTCCAGACTTGCTGACATCTTTAGGTCGGAGAGCACGTCCGTAATACACTTGAATACGGCGGCATTGAATCTAAGCAATGCTTCTTCCAGACGGAGACGGGCGGCATCAATCTTTGCGAACAGGACGAACGCCGCCTTCGTTGCGATGTCGATTGTCGCCTGAATCCATGCAATCCACGTACCTATCGTCTGACAGAGGCTCTTGCTCAACGTGAGCGCCCCGTCAATACTGACAGGGAAGTTGAAACTGTTGTATGCGGTGAAACTCTTGTTCAGGTTGGACAACATGCCCACTGCGGCATAGGCATTTATGCCCATGGTATCCCTGCACCAGTCAAAGACCACCTTCGTACAGTTGGTGGCTTCCAGCTTGCTCGTGACATCGTTAATCGAATTGGCGGTCTTCTCGACAGCTTCGGTAAAGCTGCTCAGGATGGTCGAATCCGATTGTGTCGCCGAAGTTTCCTGTCTGGGCGAAATTACTTCTGTAATACACTTTGCCATTTGTTGGTATGCCGCTTGTTTCGATAATAGTTTATAATTGGTCAAAAATCGTGGCGGCATTATAAACTATCATTGAATCGACAGGTGCATTATGGCCTCTACAACGCAAAATACAACGACTGCAACGTCTAATCAGGCTGGAAATACGGCTCAGACCAACGAAAGCGTCAAGTCTATCGCTGACGCCCTCGCCGCATTGCCTAAAGAACAGACGATGAAGGACTTTCTTGAACAGCAGTCGGCAAATGCAAAGAACATGAATGACAAGCTGGTTGAACAGTTCGGTAGCGCTATCGACAATAGCGATATTGCAGAGTCCCTTAACGAGGTCAGGGACGCCTTCCGAAAGAAAGAAGCGAATCAAGAGCAAAATGCCGAATCTGAGAAACAGGCGGAGCATTTCGCAAAAATTCAGAATGACTTGGACCGTATTCTGGAAATCCAGGGTGAAGCCCTTAAAGCTGACGTGAAACGGGATGAGGCCATGTTCAACGATATGGCCCTGAAAGAGGTCGAAGAAAAGGACGACGAAAAGGTGGACGAAAACACCGACGTCGTCAAGGAAGATGTAAAGCCCGTCGAAGTCAAGGTCGATGTCCAACTTCCTGAGATGGATACGGAACCTGACAAGGTCGAGCGTGAAGCCGATGCCCCGAGCAAGGAGGAAACCTTGCTTAACGACATCGTGTCAGCACAGACGGAACAGAACTCTTTGCTTTCCGACATTGGTCAGAAACTTACCGATGTCAACCTTGACGAGCCGTCCCCTGAAGACAAGCCCGATGAGCCGAGTCCAGAGGAAACCCTGCTTAAAGACATTGTTTCTGCCCAGACGGAACAGAATGTGCTGTTGAACGACATTGGTCAGAAGCTGACCGATACCGAGGAAAATGAGGCCAATGTGGATACCACTCCCGATGAACCTAGCAAGGAGGAAACCTTGCTTGGGGATATTGCGTCGGCCCAGACAGAACAGAACTCATTGCTTAACGATATTGGCCAGAAATTGACCGAACCAGATGATGTCGATGTACCTCAACCCGATGTTGAACCCAACGATGTTCCGTCCGTAACCGAAACTGCGGTTGCCGAAGTAAACGAGAACTTGGGTAAAATCAACGACAGCATTGACAATATGCTGGACGAGTTGGGTGAGTCGTTAGCAAATACGGATGTCAACGAACCGCAGCCAATGAAGGTTCCAGAGGAAACTGAACCTGAAAAACAATCTGTCGAACTCGCCGAGGATAGCTTGAACAGTATCCGTGAGCTTGTCGATACGGCCAAGCAAAACGAAATGGAAGTGATTGAATCAATGAAGAAGCAGGATGCCGTCAATAATGAAGACACCGAGCCTTCACTGTCAGATTCCATAACAGAGCTGGCAAACGATATTTCGGGTGCGACCGATGCCATGAACAACCAGGATGAAACCCCGTTGGAATCTCACGAAGAACAGGTCGCTCCTGAGGACAGTAAACGTCTCGACCAGGCAGCTGCCGATAAGAATGTTCAGTTCGACGAGGAAACGAATCGAGCGACTTCCATTGAAGAAGAGCCTCAGGTATTGGACGCTCGAATGGATATGGAGGCCAGGGCTGAACGGGATATCACTCCTGCATTGAATGAAATACAGATGTTCAACAGGATGTCGTTGACAAAAGAAGAAATTCAGGTACTTGCTGCGGAAATAGGCAAGTCCGTTGCAGAGAACATGCGTGACAGGGATGCTGATAAGCAACGTGATGCGGCTTACCTGGACGAAGTTGAAAGAATTGTTAGGGGTTAGTTTATGTCAGAGAAGGGAATATTTGGAAAGAGAACCCGTTACACCGTAAAGGAATCTTACGCTAAGGATGCGAAAGGTGCAATCCGAAATTCAGTCAATGAACTGAATCCTAACGTGGTGAGAATTGAGCCTCTCGGTCCGTCCGCCCGTCAGGCGTTCCTTGGCCCTGTTCATGCCGCAGCAGATGCATTGAAGCTTAGGATTGCGTATGCGATGAACCCCGATGCCTTTAAGCCGTTTTATGGCATATTGACTCCAGGTGATTTGAGGGGATTGCGTCTCCAGTTTTCAAGCCATTGGAATCAGGAAACAGGAAAAAGTTCATTTGACCGTGCAGTTCAGATATTGAAATCCCCTGCGGTAGCCATGCCTCTTGGAGCCAGCGCAGGAGAAGCTCTCGGTAATGCCCTCGGTGGATATGACGCTACGGGCTTCGGCTTGGGTGCTGCTGGTGGTGCTCTTGCATCGTTGATTATGAGTGGCCCTGAGGATAACAAGAACGCAGGCAACGGTCTTACGGACAAAATCACATCCTTCCTTGGCGGCATGAGCAAGAGGCTTGGCTCCAGCACTGAACTGTATGGAATGGTTTCTTCCACAACGGGTGCATCTACATTGAAGACGTTTTCTGGTTCTTCGATGGAAATTCCTGCCACGCTTACCTTCACTTGGTATATGCCAGAGCAGGAGGACTTGTTCCGTCTTTCTATCCACAGGCTTTTGCAACTTGCGTATGTAAGGAATGCTTACACGGACAAGACGGATTTTTATGATAACCTGAAAGCGGCGACGAATGCAGGTATGCAGCAGTCGTTCATCAATGCGAAGAACATAAAGGATTCGCTTAAAGGTGTTGGTCAGGCGTGGATAGATGCTGGAAGTGCCGTGGTCAGTGCAGGCGAGGAACTTATTGGAGATGTTCCTGGAATCAGAGCGCTTACCGAGAACAAAAATGGACGAGCAAACGATGCCGTCGTTGATGCCGCAGGAAGTGGTGTGGCCGTAGGAAACTCTATTGGAAACATTATCACTCAGGGCATGGATGCAATCGGCAACACGATTGACGAAAATGCCAAAGACATGAGCGACGACGGAAAGTTTTCCGATGGCAACAAGCAAAAACTTGTCGATGACATGAATACAATTATCACCAAGGTGTTGCAGGCGTATATCGAGGGAAGCAAGTTCATCGGAGGAAACTTCGTGCTTGTTCCAAACCCTGTCCGCCTTACGGTAGGAAATATCCTTGATGTCGAACCCATGGTTATCGAAAACGTCACCATCACTCCGTCGGAAGAACTGTTTATCAACAGCATTGGCGCAAGCATTCCCGTGACAATGCAGGTGACTGTCACGCTTAAACCGTGGATGACGCCTGGCCCGAACCATGACTTCATACACTTGATTGGCGACAATTTGTTCTATCCTATTCCCGAGAAGAATTCTGAGAAGAAATAATGGAGGTCGATATGGCTGATGAATCAAATTACCCTAGATTCAGAGATGACGAGCTTTCCATGCTGACCTTGGACACGGTTCAAGGTTATGAACAGGGACGCCCTGATATCATCGCCCGTCGTTCTATGGGAAGCAGCAGAATGTGCAAGGTGCTGTGTGCAGCGAACCATATCCGAAACCCGCTTCCTTGCCGTGACTCCGTCCGCATATTCGAGGAAAGTGTGTACAACGAGTTGTACATGAAGGGGTATCGTGGTGAGCAACTGGAAACTGAATACAAGAAGATGCTCGACGAACTTGAAATAACCCCAGAATACTGGCTACATTACAACAACCTGTTTAACGGGGTGGTCAGCGAGGTTACCGTAGGCGGAACGCTCGTTATCCCGCAGCTAAACGCTTCACTGGAATGGCTGAAGAAATACGATACAAACATCAGATAGGTGGGCATTTATGCTTGGCATAGAAAACATTGACAACGCTTCGGTTGAAATCTACCTCATGGGAAGGGTGTATCCAAATTCCCTAGTTACTAAGTTTGTCCTTAACATACCGTTGAACGCAGTCCCTTATGGAATAGCTACTGTGCAAAACGTCGAAGACTCGGACGCTATCATCCATACGGGTGAATACGGTGTCATGAAATTTGACAATACTGGCAGTGAGGCGATGGACGGTACCGCTTTGACCTTCGTCGTCACCGACACATCCATCGAGATAGTTCCTGGTACGAACAACAGTTTCCAGCATATTTCCTTCCGTCTAGGCGCTTTCGAGACCATGGATACGAGGACGTTCCAGAAATACGGAACATCTACAGAAACCATGCAGCAGGTGTTCAAGCACCGTCAGATTGATGAACCTGTCATTGTCATCCCGCCGAAGACTACGGGCGACATGATGAACTGGATTGTCGTAAAGTCTGATATGGAGGCAACGCTGAACGATATCGTTGAGCATTCGTTCCTTGAAGGAGACTATGTCTATTACACGTTCTCGACGGAGAAATGCAACTACCTCGTATCCAGCATCAACCGTTCCAAGGATTATTATAAACCCCAGTTGTTAATGTACCACGTAGACGCAAAGCGAGGAGGCAATGCGTCGATGTTTACTGATTCCGATTCTGGGTATGTCACCTGGTTCTATACAATGGATAATAGGTGGAGTGATGCAGGCAAGCATAAGCAAGACCTGTTCCCGCATATCACTTACATGACCCTTACCGACAACAAGCCTGATGTTGGCCTGTGCGACAACCCGTGTTTCGAAAAGCTCCTGAAGGGTGCTGGCTATACTAACCAGGCGGAAATCGACAACTCGTTCGGCCCAGCTGGATATAGTTTCGGAAAGCCGTACATGATTAGGGACTGTACGGTTAACACCCACAACATGTATCAGGTATCTCCTATCATCCGTCGCCGCTATATGGCTAGCCTTGGCAAGAAAATGAACATAACATTGACAAACGTGATTGGACCCGATGTCGGGTCTTCGGTATACGTGTATGTCAAGTCCAAGGAATTGAGGGACGACTTCTTCGCCCCTGACCCGATATACTGCGACGAATATATCGTTCTGGCTAAGCAGATAATTAAAAACGATGGCGGCGGTTATGTTAAAAGCAGTTCAGAAGACACGATAATCACCATGCTTACTCTCGGTTCTCCGAACCTTCTTTACGGGCATCCGAAGGAAATCGAGGAAGAAATGGCGAAAATCAAGTTCCCTGAATACAATGATGCAGCTAAAAAAGTGTAAAAATGTATTTTATCCATTGTAAAGTAGCTGTATGCACCTATGGGTAAGCTTTGTTGTGATGGAAAATTCGATGTTGGCCTCTATAAGCCGTTGTCCCAGCAACTGGTAGATTTTGGCAATGAGTGCTTTTCCAAATTTGTCGACCGAAACACTTTGATGTGGCTGTTCATCTTCTACGATGGCGATAACGATTGCCCTCGTTGCAGGTCTTCCCTCGCCGATATTCACGACTGGTTCTACAAGAAGGGTCTGCTGGACAGCTCCAACTACATGGTCAAGATAGTGGTCGAACCAGAACCCGAGAAATGCAAGATATACACGAACCTGGGTCTAACCCTTAAACCGATGCACATATTCTGCGAACCCGATGGCAAGATTTTCGACATATACACTGGTCTTCCAGACTCTAAGTGGTTGGATAAGCATATTTACCCGTACATACAGAAAAACATCGGCATGAAGAAGGTGTTGTCTGCGATGAAGGAGCAATGATGACGGACATTAACGAACATAGCATAAAAAGGATAGTGGTCGGTTATACGCTCGACTCTGTTATCGAGGCTCACAACCAGGCCCAGAACGTAGAAAACAACGTGGTGTTTTACAGCACGGGAACCTTGGGTGAACCGCTGGACAAGTACAATGATTTCATATCGTATGACGATGCCAAGCGGCTCAGTGTCATTCTCCCAGACCTTGAATTTGACGAGTTCCCTGGATGTGACTTCCTGTATATCCCGTACGAGAAACTGAAATTCAAGAACAGCCACAACGGGTTGATAACGCTTCCGTTCAACAAGCTCAGCTTCGACGATGTCGAGGAATGGAAGGCTGTGCGAGACGGATACCTCGATGAGCATGTGCAGGCGATATTCAAGGACATGTCTAACTCTCCTACCCGACTGATAACCATGTTCAAGCAGTATCTCCCGAAATGGTTCGTCGACGGCATCATCAGGAATGTCAGTGCCACTAGGTGGGCTGGCATCCCGACGAGTAACATTACCCTGAACGGATACCTTTACGAGTTCAACCTGAACCAGATTGATTCGGATGGCATCAACATGTGGTATAAGCCGAGAATCAGCTACAACGAGATATGCAAGCGGATATTGAAGAAGGACAAGATTCCTGTGTTCCCTGCGACCAAGGAGGACTGCACGAGGTTCCTGACAGACCGTTCTATCGAGTACGTGACCTTTATGGACAACCGTGTCGACCATTACCTTGGCTACCGTAGCGGCATCTTCGACCGCTGTGTGATGACTGCCGTGCCATGCGAGTTGCCGTCGATATTCGCCAACGATTTTGATAACGGAATTATCCGTACCCCGACTATGGCACACTGGGGTATTTGCAAGTATGGGAACGATGTTCGTAAGCTTTATTCAAAGAAGTTGATGTCCATCCTTGACGTTCCTACTTCCGATATTCCGATGACGAAGAACAACCTCCGAATGTACGATGCGTACTCGAAGCTTCTTCCTCTGTTCGGAAACTTTAAAACATTGAATCTTCAGCAGAAGATAACTACCCTTATAAAGTAGCTCATCTGTCATTTGATGAAGGCGGAGCTGGAACGAAGCCCTTACGCTGGGCATACCTCTTGTTAAATTCCTGCTCGTCTTTTGCACTGAGAGCCTCGTAGCTGAGGCGAGTGCCATTCATATTCTTCTTCGACCTTTCCCAGAACGCCAGGTTGTAGTCCAATGTTGTTTCGCTTGAACCTGTTAGGGCCCTATCTGTCGTAGTGTTGTCACGAAGCCCACGGTCGCTCCTCTTGAACGAGCCGTTGAGCGTATTTGGTACATAGAACTCGACATCGAACGTAGCAAGGTCCATGTTGCTGTTGTTGGGATTTATCGTCGGTGCAGCAGTAAGCACGACAGAATTGTATTCGCTCATCTGAATTACATCAAGGTTAGTCCTTGTTCCTGGGGCATAGGTAAGCCATGGGGCGACCATATTCAATGCCGCCTTGTTCTTGTCGACGTCCCAGTCGTTAGCCGTTGCGGCATTCAGTAATTCCACCGAGATGTCGATTTTATGGAACCCAGACTTCGGGCGCAGGAGAAGCGGGGAAATCTGCGAGTTGAACATTGCATTGAAGAAATTGAACCACATCAGGTACTGGCTTTCCACGACTGTCAGGCTCAGTGTACCTGACCTTACTTTCTTCGGCATGTTGAACGTCAGGTCCTTCATTGAATCCATAGAGTCGATGCTTGCCAAATCAAGTGTGGGCTTTGGGAGTGTCACTGACTTGCAGTTCCACAACATATTGAGGATACGCTTTTCGTTGTCCCAATGGTCGGCGATGAAGTTGCTGAACTTTTTCATCAAGTACGCCGAACCGTTGAAAAGTTTCGGTGCGTGCGTGTACTTGTCCCCAGCACAGTTAATCTGCATTATGGTCAACGCCTTCTCCACATACTCGCCACTGAAACCGATATGGAATTTGTTAGGAACAAATCCTTCCGCATGAGTGTAATACTTCTGAAGGTAGCTGTCTGACGACAGCTCCGTATCATGCATCACGGGAGTGACTTCGGTGACTCTGTTATATGGAGTAGACGGATTGCTAGCCATAGATGCTCCTAGTATGAGTTACTGGTCTCTCCACCAGTAACCACACAGATTGCGGACATAAGCGAGTTGGGGTCGGGGAGGCGGATAATCCTCTTTATCTGGTAATTGAACGACATGCTGAACTTCAACGCAGCGGCACTACCTGGTGTAACCGTCAAAGCACTGATGCTCGTCGGGAAACAGCGGTAGTAACGGACAATCATGTGATGTTGAGCCCTGTCATCACCGAAGTGGAAATCGATGTGAGGGATGTACATCAGCCTGTTCCTGTACCTGTGGTCGTACCCGTAGACCCTGTGGTTGTGGTCTAGGATTGGGAATGCGTCCGTCTGACCGCTCTGGATGGTTTCCATGTAGCGGTGAAGTGCCCAGTAGTTCTCGTAGTAGTCGTCACAATACATGCTTATCGAGATAGAGTCATTGTATTCGTTGTCCTCCGTTGTCGGAACGTAAACCGTGAACTTGTAATGGCTTTCCTTGGCGTAGTTCAGACTAAGACCAGGGGCAGTGAAGTTGTCGATGTTAGCGTTGACCGTCTCGGGAGGAGGCGCTGTGTGCGCCTTCGTGACGTCATCTACGTGGTGTTTCCCGTCATAGTCGGGGTCGTAAGATACAGGAAGGTCGCCTATACGGCACCTTATGAAACCCTGATGCACGGGCACAGGATTTCGCACAAGGTTACGATGCAACTCCCTGACAGTTCGGGGAGTGTATATAGGCATTTTTTCCGTCATATCTTACTTCTTCACCTTTACGGAACCGACGAGGTTAGCGTTCGAAGTCTTCGGAGGTTCCTTCTTGTATTCTGGCTTTCCGAGTTCAACTAGCTTTTCCGTCTTCTTTCCGTCCATGTCCTTCTGGGCATACTTTGCGAATGCCTTCGGGTTCGGGTTCTTCATCGGCTTGTCGCTCGTCACGACACCGAAGTCGTCACGTCCGCCGACCTTGAGAGTCGGGTTCTTTTGCGGCTTGACGATACCGACGTTGTTCGGGAGGTTCTTTGACCTGATTGCGGAGATAAGCGTCTTCATGTCGCTGATGGAGATTGCCTCACCAGCCTTGATTGGCTTGATGGTGCCAATGAGAGACTTACCCTTGACGGTCGGACCACCCTTAACGGTGTAGGTCGTGTCGACGGTTGCATTGACTGGCTTGAACTTCGGAGTGCCAGAAGTTGCTTCGAGCTGTGCCGTCTTCTTGACTTCTGGTTCCTTCTGAGCTTCGCTCGTCGTTTCCTTGTGACCCTTGATGCGTTCAGCCTTCCATTCCTTGATGGTCTTGAGAGGCTTGACACAGCCGACCTTGTCGTTCGGCATTACCAAACCCTTCTTGGGCGGCTTACGCATGGAATTGGTGTCAGCGGTCGAAACGGAAGCTGCGTTCCAGAACGGGAACACTTCATTCGCATCGAGCGTTTTAACGGGCTTCTTAGTCTCCAAGTGAGCCTTCACCTGGCCAAGAAGTTCTTTCTCTGTCGGAATATCATACATATCCATAATTACATCCTATATGGCAATAGCCAACATTGTTATGCAAATAGTTTATAAGATTGGACAACAAATGAGCTACCGATATGGCGTTTTTATCGCCTCTACGTTATAAACTATTTCTGAAATACACGGTGCAATGCGATGAAAAATATCTTCATAGAGTCGGTAAACAGATACATGGGATTGAATGAGGTGCAGAAAGATGCCGTCATCTCCCTTTATCGTACCTTGTTCGAGGACGGGGCTGGATACAAACCAGCAGCTCCTGCGAAAAAGGAAGAGAAGAAAGAAGATAAGAAAGAAGAACCGAAGGACGAAAAGAAGGAAGATAAGCAAGAACCAAAACAAGACAATTCGTCTGAAGGCGGTGAAGAGAACTTTCCCGCCAACTGGACGAGAAACCGCACTCCGATAAACATGCAGCGTACTGACAAGCGAGAGGTCAAATACATAGCATTGCATTACACGGCTGGTGGTTCGTCTAAGGCTGGACAGGCAACAAGAACCCAATTTACACCAGGAAAAAAAGCGTCAGCCGACTTCATCGTTGACGATGGCGAAGTGTACCAATACAATCCTGATTTGGACCATTACTACACTTTCGCTGTCGGTGCCGCTGGTGGTAGAGCTGAGGTTGAAAAGTATAAAGCTGAGGCAAAAGAGCGTGGAATGAATGACGCTGCTCGTTATTACGGGAGTGCCAATTACAAGAACACCCTTTCCATCGAGATGTGCAGCAACTATAAGGGTGGGATAAAGGACATAACGACTACGTCTGCACTAGACCCTAACTATTACCTGAGTGATGCCACTTTGGCCAATACGGCAAAGCTTGTCGCTTGGTTGTTGAAAAAATACCCTGGCGCACAGATTATACGTCATTATGATATCACGGGTAAACCATGTCCTGGCCCGTGGTGCCGAAATAATGAGGGCACACAGCAATTTATGTCCTTTGTACAACGCTGCCATGGAACGCCTGCTCCTGCTGACCCAGAGTATGATGATGTTGAAGATGCATTGCTTCCGAAGAACAGCCGTGACAAGGCTTGGCCAGATTTGGCTCGTGAGTTTGCCCCTGATGCAACGGCCACTACGGCAGAGTCGGATGCAGCTATGGCGGACATGGCCAACCAGGCTGGCATAATAGGTGATGCCGCTTCCCTCATACAGTCGATGGGAACGCCAGTTACCAAGGTGCTTGCCGAAATCATCAAGAAGAGTAACGCTGGTGTACCCAACGTGGTCATAAAAGAATTTATTGAGACGCTCGTCAAGAAACCGGAGTTGTTGAAAAATGTACTCAAAGTATTGCCCCAAAAATGATAACTACGCTTTGATGGAAGCCGCATTGAAAGCAATAGATGGTATTGACCAGGATACGGCCAATACTATCATCAGGTTGCATCAAACTGTGTACAAGCCTCAGTTCGAAAGTGTTGGCTCTGTCGTAGGTTTGTCTCTGTCGAGCGTCCTTATAGGAACAGCCCTTCGGTCTTCTGTCTGCGGTCTTATTGCTAAAATCGCCGCCGCTGCTGGTGGTGCCTCTATTCCATTTATTGGATGGGCCGCAGCTGTCGTTATGGTTGGTTTGGCCATTTATGATGTTGCCACCTCAACGTCGAAAGTCTCCAAGGAAGTAAAGGATATCGCTTACGAGGAAGATGCTGTCCAGACAGCGAAAGCTGCTGTGGAAGAGCAGATGTCTAAGAATCCGTTTGCAAAATATGCAATGAGTGCTGCTGACCGTACGAGCGACATCCTGATGACAGCTGGCGGTAGCCTGATGGATAAGCTAGATGCTGTCGCCAAGACGACCAGTGTAAATAAAGAGGACTCTGTCCACACTACGGATGACGATGCATTTGCCGAAAAGTTCGGTTTTACAAAGAACCTGGAGATTGTCGATGCAAAAACTGCACTGAACCATTCGAAGCAGTTCTTCTATTACATGAACGGCATGAATGAGTTTGGCAACAAGGTTATCGACAAAGAAGCCTATGCCGAGTACCTGAAAGGATTTGAGGAATACTGGGAACAGAACAGGGATTTCCTCCCGTATTTTGACGAGGAAGGTGCAAAGGCCAAGATGTTGAAGCAGTATACTGAACAGTATTACAAGGAACAGTTCCTTCCGATGTTCAGCAAGAAGCTGAAAGAAGCATCCGCATACGCAGAAAAGAACATGAGCGTAGAGGATTTGGCAGCCCAAGGACGTAATGAATTCGGCGACGTGGTTGACAAGGACAAATACTACGCTTCAATGGGATTTACCAAGAATGCCGAAATCACGGACATGAATAAATTTGCCAAGGCATTCGCTTACAAGACTGGTTTGGACCTGAGTTACAATCCGTTGACACCCGAGGGAAAAGCACTGCTCGAACGGATGTTGAGAAACCCGTCGGATGAATACCTGAAATATCTCCCTGCTCCTGTGTTCCTCATGACTAAAGAAGACCAGAAGCCGTTCATAGAGAAGGCCCGTGACCCGCATCGTCGTGGTGAATCTCAGGTTGGCCGCTATGGAAAAGAGATGATGGGTGCTGGTGCCGCCTCCTACAATGCTGGTGCCGAAGGACAGGTTTCTAATGTGACTAGGCAGCAGGTTCCCAACAGGCAGAACGTATCTGCTAAGAACGCCGCCCAAAACGATATCACCAATGCTCCTGACGTTGACAAGAACGCAGGTCCTTGGCGTACCGTAGGAAAGGAGTTGCTTTCATCACTTTACCATACTGGAAATGACCGTCACAAGCACCTGATGCGTCTTGGGTACATCCTCGATATCAGGAACGGCAAGTACTATCGAATGAGCGATGCGGATAAACAGACCATGCATCAGATTATCATGGAAGACTTGGACAACGTCGCCCACAAGCATGCCGAAGAGCGCAGGCAGGTTAATTTGAGACAGGGTAGATTGACCCGTGCCCAAATGACCGAGGACGAAATCGCCGAGTCTAACAGGAGGGCAGGATTCCCAGCCGACGCATAGCCAGACACAAATAAGGAGAGACACATGCCATTTAACGGAATTCCTAATTTGCGAGATGCAAATGAGCCAGTCAAGCTCGACCTTTACAAGTTAAAGGAAATTAAGAAGTGCGCCCTTGACCCGATTTATTTCATCCGCAACTACGTGTATATCAACACAAAGGACAACGGTATGCAGTTGTTCGACCTGTATGACTTCCAGGAGGCTGCCATCCAGCGGTTCCTGAAATACAGGTTCAATATCAATAAGTGGTCACGCCAGGTGGGTAAATCTACCATTGTGCGTGGCTTCATTCTGTGGTGGGGCATCTTCCATAAGGACCAGCTTATCGCCATGATTGGTAACAAGCTGTCGTTGGCTAAGGAACAGATGCAGCAGCTCCGTGATTCGTACAGCCGACTCCCCGTATGGTTGCAGCCAGGTGTGAAACTGTGGAACAAGACTTCCATCCAGTTTTCGAACAACTCCCGTATCATCGTTTCTTCTTCATCGCCTGATAACATCCGTGGTTTCTCAATCAACCTGTTGTACCTTGACGAATTTGCGTTCCTTAGGCCAAACCTCGCTACAGAGTTCATCGCTTCCGTTATGCCGTCTATTTCTTCGGGTAAGACTACCCGTTGCATCATCACGTCGACACCTAACGGAATGAACCATTTCTACGACATGTGGCAGACATCGTTGGAATTGGAACAGGCAGAGGCCGAGTACGAAAAGGGACACAACGACCTTTATGTTCGCTCCGTTGTTACATGGGACAAAGTACCTGGCCGAACCGAGGCGTGGGCGAACGCAGAAAAAGTCAAAATTGGCGACCAGCGTTTCAGGCAGGAATACGAATGCGAGTTCGTCGGTTCTGGTATCACCCTTATCGACTACCGCAGCCTAGAAAAGTTGAAGGCGTCAGACCCACTTCCGTTTGACAACAGCATCTGGCCCCCAGAGCTGGCCGAAATCACACGGGATATCTCAATGAGGGTGTTCAAGTACCCTGAGCCAGCCAACGTGGTCGAGGCGAAGGGATATTCCTATGTCGCATCGATAGATACGGCGTACGGTATGAGACAGGACTACCATGTCTTGCAGATTGTGAAGGTTTATTCCAACATAAGGTGCGAACAGGTGTTTACTATGTCGTCTAACGCTACGGAAGTGAACGACTTCTGTAAGATAGCGAACATCATGTTGAAGTTCTACCACAACCCGTTCCTCGTCATAGAATATAACGGCCCTGGAAAGTCTACCTATGACTACTTCTTCAACGTGGCTATGTATCCTAACATAATCCAGTTTGATACGAAGTGCCGTGGCCTGTGGGCTACCCCGACATTGAAGAGCAACGTGGTCATCCTCCTGAAGATGTACATCCAGCGTGGGTACCTGACTGTTCACGACTACAACACGATTATGGAACTCATGACGTTCACGCAGAAGACCCAGAATACCTGGGGTGGCGGAGGAAACACGCATGACGACCATGTGACTTCGCTATACTGGATTGTCTACTACCTCAACACGACGATGTACTATGGCAACTACGAGGAAATCGAAAACCTCACCGAGACGGAAATCATGAGGTTGAGCACCGACATGAGGAACCGCTATGTTGATGCAATCGACTTCATCAAGTCTCCCGACGCCATGAAGGAGCAGCATAAACTTGGGGCTCTGGCAGAAGCTAGCGTATAAACTACAGGAAAGCGTGGTGGCTCTATGACGAAAGACATTGACACATTGATGGACAGACTGTACCATAAGGGCGAGATTTCAGTAGACAAGGAAAAGGTGAACCTTCTTAACATCTTTTTGCAACGTGCTTTCCCTCATGTTAGTAAACGGGCTGTTGCAGACGCTGCCGCCTTGCTTGCCGTATATTCCTGCCTTCTTGTCGATGGCAAACGTATTTCAGTTAACGGAAAGGAACTGGATGCCGACGGATTCAGCAAGCTGTTCGATACTTACGCTAAAAAGGCAGCGGGAGAATTTGATAGCGAGGCGGAAATGTATGATTTCTACGGTTCCGCAGTCGTAGTGGCCCTGTACGTATACAAATATACCGCTGGGTTGACTAATACGGAACTCATGTTCAAGAAAACACATGGCGGCGATTACAGCGACCGTATATCCTCCGCAATGAACGGCGAGTAATTTTAACACTCCTACTTGCCAAAAATTTCATAAAATTATATATTTTGGAGGAATACATGTATTATTCCCCTCTGAGGATTGTTATGCCAGAAAATGTAAAGGTTATCCAGCACCCCGCTGATGAGAACGGACAGGTAAACCTCGATTCCAATATCGAGAAGCTTGCTGACTGGATGAAGGACAAGGTTAGAACCAAGAACAAGAAGGGTAAGTTCGATGTCGACATCATGCTAGAAAACATGGTTGAGAACATCGGCGATGGTCAGATTAACGCAAACGGACTCCTGATGCAGGCACAGATTCAGCTTGCTGACCTTGAAAAGGAACGTGTCGCATTGTGGGCAGAAGAATTTGAGAAGTTGATGAACAGCAGGCAGCCTTTCGAGAAGACCAAGGATAACATAACGATGTTCCTGTCTGGAAAGGAAGCGATTGCCAAGCTGGACCTCAGAATCAAGAAGAAGCGTGCATATATCGAGAATTTGAAAGGATTTGCCGATGCCGTCAGGTATTATCCAAAGAATGTCCAAACCATCCTTGACCTGAACTCTCTTGCGGTCGAGTCTGGAAAGCAGGGCCTTATCGACCTTGATAGTGAGGAGGGTGAAGGAAAATGACCGACGAAACTTTTAATCCGTTTAACATGAACATGCCGTGGGATGTGGACCCGAGTACGGAGCCCGCTCCCGCAGAGAAGCCTGTCGAAGCCAAGGCCGAACCGCCACATGAAGACCAACCTGAAGAACAGAAGACGGATATCTTCACTGCGTTGGAAGAAAAGTTGAAACTTCCTATCGGTTCAACCAAGGAAGGAATCGAAGAGACCAAGCAGATGGTCAGGAAGATTCAGGCGAAGACGGCGATATTCGAGACCAAGGGAACCGCCCTTCTCGCCCAAGAAAAACTCGGGAAGCTCACTCCTGAACAGCATTTTGCCGAATGTGCAAGGATTAGGGCACAGGCCAACCGCCTTTACGACATATCGTCTAACCTCATGGATAAGCTGAACGACCAAGTCGAAAGTTCTCTTGACATGACCGACAAGATGTGGTCTGCAGTAAGCTCGATGATTTCGAGCGTTGGCCAGAGCCTTGAACGCCTCTTAAAGGTGACTCAGGAACTCCGCAAGGAAGAAGACCTGCTTACCATGGAAATCAAGGAAGCCGAGGATGCCAAGAAGCTGGCTAACGACGACGGAACCATGGATGCAACCCCAGACGATATGAACAAGCTTATCCTGTTCTTCCAGGAAGAAGAGAAGAACGCAAAGCAGAAACAAATTGAAAACAAGGACGCAGCAAATGAGTAAAATCGGAATCATCGGCGACATCCATGTCGGCCAGACATTCTACCACAACCAGCCCATTACAGACTACCACAACAAGAAGCGTGATGAGCTGTTCGATAAAATCATTGACGAGTTCAAGAAGGAAGGTATCGATACCATCCTGTTCAGCGGCGACATCTTTGATAACCGCAATATCATCACGGTAGAGTCCCTCCACTATGTAATCGACCTTTTTGCCAAGCGCATGAAGGATTTCAAAATCATCACGATTACTGGAAACCACGACATGCAGTACGAAAATTCCGATTGCCTTACGTCCTTGGAATTCCTGCATTACCTCCCGAACGTGACCCTGATTGACAAGGAGCCCGTTGCGATGCAGTTCGGCAAGGCCACATGGCATCTGTTCCCGTGGCTCGGCACTGCTGAAAACAAGGCTAAGGCTCTTGAATATATGAAGGCTGTCGGAAGCACTCCTGAACAGAGGGCTGTAAACGTGTTCTTCGGTCATTTCGACATCATGGGTATGCTGATGGAAGGCGGCAACATTTCGGTCAGCGGGTTTGAACCGACTGAGATGGCCAAGTACTGTTCCTATGTCATCAGCGGTCATTACCACTGCAAGTCGGCGAAGAAGATTGGCAACACCCGTTTCGTCTATCTCGGAAGCCCGTATCACCTGTCGTTTGCCCACCTGGGTACTGTCCCTGGTTACTACACTTGCGATACGGACACGATGAAACTCAATTTCATCGAAAATACCATCGGCGAACGCTATATCGAGGTCAACGACTTTGACGATATCGACGCCCTTCCCGAGCTTAGTGGACATCTGGTCAAGTACAACAACGACGTTACCAAGACTTCCGAGGAAGCCATTATTCCGCTCGACAAGTTGAAGGCGAAGAAGCCTCTCCATGTGTTCCAGTCCCCGTACGGCAAGCGTACCGACGAGAGGGACCCCGAAGATGCCGTTGCCATTGTGGAAGAAGACGACGAGGAAGCAAAGAAGGTTGTGACGATGAGCCAGATGGAAGTCGCCCGCCTGTTCATGGAAAATGCAGAGACTCCTCCACCGACATTGAGCGACGGAAGCAGTTCGAAGGATAAAATTATTTCAATGATTTCCAGTTTTGATGCAACGTAGTTGAAAAAATGTATTTTACTAACGTAAATAACAACCTTTTACGTTAGAAGGATACTATGAAAGCTACTGAGCTGTACGACAAACTCATTGAAGAAAAGGTCAAGGTTAAGGCTGACGTTGACATCATCCATGTTAACGATGGTGATTCACGACTCTTTGGCGGTCGTTTTAACGAAGATTTCGCCCATCTTTGCCCGTTCTACGACACTCTATGCACATTCAACCACATCTCGATGACATCGGGGATGTTCATCAACCTGTATTCCAAATTGGCTATCACCAAGGAAACGGTGGTTATACTCGACAACATCAAGAATCCTGCGGTTTTTGAAGTTCTCCAGAAGATGAAGTTCAGTAGTTTCCAGAACACTGTCGGCGACACTGTGCTGGATACTGCATACAACAAGGACGACAGCGAAAAGGTCAGCCTTGAAAAGGAAATGAAAAACGACCGAATCCGCAAGATTAACTTCCGCATCATCTACCTCCTCGACGAACTGGTCTGGGACGGTGTCGGTGGTCGTGGCAAGAGCATCTACGAAGCCCGTGTTGTTGAAGACCTCCTCCAGGTGGCAGATACCATTATCGTTCCGACTGCCGAACTGAGGCATGCCCTTATCGACATCGGATTCGTTTCCGAAGACAGGAAGAACGACGTTACCATCCTTCCGTTCACAATCTCCCCGCAGATGTTCCAGGTCTACGCCGTCAACCAGGCAAGGACTTACAGCAGCGTTATTTCCAAGCCGAAGATTCTCGTGAAGGGTGCGGTCATCCCGAATAACGTGTGTGAATTTATCGTGGCCAAGCACAAGAAGTACAACTTCACCATTTGCACTGGTTCCGAACTCCCCAACGAACTGATGCTTCTCCTCGCAAATGGAGACGTGCGACACATCGTCCACTACAGCTCCCCGAGCGTGAACTACAAGAACATCACCAACACCTATCTCGATGAAAGGGATGGCAGATATGACTTCGTCATCCACTGTTCCAACACGCTGAACTACGACCTAGCAAGCGGCGACATCGACCCGATGATTTCCGTGGCATGCGGCTCCATCGCATACGCCTGTGTTCGCAAGGACTGGTTCACCCCAGAAACTCATCTTTGCGAAAAGACGGGTACGACGTTCACTCCGCAGGCGACCTACAACCAGATTGACAACATGATTAGTCATGAATGCATTTCTGCCAACTGGAACAAGCTGTATACTGAACAGCGTAATTCCATCGAGGCTAAGATTTCGGACAAGGCAGTGTCCATGGCCCGCCTGTTTGCCGTCCTTATTGGTAAGGACATGGTGAAGAAGCGTTTCTCTGCCGACTCCAACGGAGCTGAAAATGGAACCGACAACGGAACAAACAGCGGAAACGCCGAAGCCGAAAACTAATGCAGAGCCGCCACTCTACAATGTCATCAGGTATGACATGAAGTGGTACGAAAAAGGACATGACCCGCATGACTACAACTCCATGCGGGACATGTCCATTTCTGAACCGATTATCGTTGACAAGTATGAAGACAAGGAATTGCCCGACCCGATGAGCGAAAAATTGGCAAAAATGGTATCGGATAAACTTAATGAGGAAGCGAAAGGTAAGGAAAATATATCCATCGACCTGAAGAATGGACAGCATTATACAGGTCCTCGGTATGTCTACTCTTACTATGCAGGGAGATGATATGGGTTCATCTGAAAACTTGTTGAAACAGGCGGTCGCTCTAAGAAAGAAACTGGGTTCTATGCCGGAAAGTTCCATGATTTTTCAGGAGCCGCCTAAGAGGCATATCGTTAACGAACGACAGTCGGTTAAGATAATCAATCCACGAGTGAAAAAGTCGGTCAAGATTGAGGATACTGGGGATGAACCCGAGAATCCGCAAAATGCCGAACCGAGATGGTTCGACCCGAACAGGACTTTCCAACCGACGGATGCCAACAAGCCTCATGTAACTGACGACCAGTACGATGCGATGTTCTATCACGAGAAAGGCAAGCTTCCTCCTGACGACGTACATCATGTTTCTGGCGAAGAACTTGCACGCAAGTATTCTCAGGCTGCTGCGAACAGGGTTCCTCCCCCAGTCACACAACAGGAACCACAGCAGGGGTTCGTTCCCCAGGCAGCCATTCCTCAAAAGCCGCAGGAAGCGGTTCCTGTCCAGACTCCAATAGTTGATGTACACGAGCCAACAAAGCCAAACGAGGAAGATTTTCTTCCGCTCGACGAACTCCCGTCAAAAGGAGTGTTCTACAAGGGTCCCATGCTAGCACAGCCGTTGCGACTTATCGACATGCTTATGGTCGAAAACATGGACAACGACAACAAACTGGATTCGATTACCGAAATCCTAGACAGACGCACACGCTGTCCAGGCGGCTCGCAACAGATTGTCACTGGCGATGAGATATACACCCTGCAATACCTCCGTGCATCAACTTTCCCGAAAGACCCTTACACATGGACCACTTTTACCTGCAAGCATTGCGGAACCGTCGTTGACGACCCTGGCTATAAGATAGATTTCACCAACATGAGGTTCCAAACCAATGTTGACCCGATGGAGTTGGCGGAGAAGTTCAGGGAATACGGATGCCACCCAGTCGAACACATCGGAGGTGTCCCTGCGGTCGAAATTTATGTCAGAAGGCGTTTCCACGACTACTATTACAGGAACCAGATTGACGAGTGGAAAAGGAAGGGATTTACCCCTACCAAGCCGTATATGGCCCTCCTCAACATGGCTCTCTTGGTGGATATTCCTGGCTGCAACTCTTTGCAGGATAACATCGATTTCCTCGGAAACCTCAACAAGGATGATGCGGCAAGGTTCCTGTCCGAACTCTCGAAATGCTCTTTCAGGACCAAGACGATGGTGGCCCATACGTGCCCGAACTGCGGAGGTGTGACGGTGACCCCGTTCCCCTTTCGGTATTCTACATTCATTTCCTCGATACAAATTAGAAAGTCTGCGGAAACGTAAGATATACGTGACTGCGGAAACTTCCACCTCAGCCCTGGAATGCGACCGCATGTTCTTCCCAGAGTTCATCGAGTTGAGTAATTATGTCATCGACAAGATGAAATCCCGTCGAAGAGTGAATAAAAGCAACGAAGTGACCTACGGATAAGCCCGTAGGCTTTCTTTTTATAGTCCCGAGGTATAAACTATTGTTAGTTCATTACTGAGGAGTAATATGAATCCGTACAAGATTTTTGTGGAATCAATGCAGGAAGCAGGCATTGACCCGACTACGATTGAAGCGGTGACTGCCATCCACAACGTCATTTATGAGGCAGCAGAAAAGGACTCCGATGACGCTGACGACGACAAGGAAGACGATAAGGAAGAACCAAAGGAAGAGGAACTTGAAGCCCCCGAGGCGGAGCCCGATGTGCCCCCTGAGGAAGGCCTTGATGATGGCCCCGAGGATAACCTTCCTGAGGATTTTACACCCGAGGAAACAGCGTCCGAAGCGGAAGACGAGCCGAATGCCGACGAAGGTTCCAAGGCTATCATGTACAATATCCTTACCCTCATGAATGCCAAGCAGAGCGCCTACCAGCAATATCACTGGAACGCTGAAAGCAAGGCTCTCCACGAGAAGGCACAGGATTGCTACGAGCTCTACCAGTCGACCAAGGACAAGGTTGCCGAGACGTTGCAGGCTACGTTCAACGAGGACATCGATTTCAAGGTATGGTCTGGAAAGATTCCGAACCTGACCGACAGGAACGCCTTCGTCGCATCCGTCGACGAAGACCTCGACAAGATTTCCGAGTTCCGTTCTCAGCTCGAACACTTCGAGACATTCGGACTTAACGGAACGCTAGACAGTTTCATCGACGAGTTGACTGCAATCAAGTATCACCTCATCCGTTTCTTCGAAAACAAGAACGAGTAACCGATATGACAGATATTCTTGACAAAGCGGCATTGTTCTATGACAGCATCGACAAGCTTGGACTGACCGAGGCCCAATCAGCCGTCGTGTCCGCCTTGTTCGAAGAATGTTTCAAACATCCTGAGGCGAACTTCATCTACTACACTTCGGTGTACCCGCAGCAGTTCTTCACGTTCAGGGGAATCGAAAAGATATACGCCCGTACCCCGCATCTCGTAAACAGGTACACTTACTGGCTCCACAACGAGCTTGTGAACGGAAGGATACAGCGATTCGACTCCAAGCAGGCGTTGAAGGAGTTTATCCTTGCCAACCTGGAAATGTACTACACTCCCGAGTTCGGAATCAATGCCGAGCAACTCAACTCGACAAAGGATTTCAATATCGGTATCCGTCATTCGAGTGAAGGCGGTATCAAAGACCGAATCGAGGTTACGTCCGCACATACGGGAAAACCATTGTTCAACATCACTTTGACAACGGGTGACCAGGAAATGTATTCCAGACTCCCGATGAGGAATATAGCATAATGCGTAGGAATCCTGAAATTTTCAGCTTGCCGCCAGACCCGCTGCCAACCATGTGGATGACCCGTGACGACATGACGGAGTACATCAAGGCTAGGCTCGGTTATCCTGCAACGGAAATCGAGATGGAAGTCGAGAACAGGAACGGCCTTGGCCACATCGCCATGGCTATCCAGGACTCTCTCGACTACTTCTACCGCTACATGCAGTCCGAGGCGACTTACAGCGACTACATGATTATCCGTCTGAAACAGGGTATCATGGAATACAGGGTTCCAGACAATGTGTACCAGCTGGTGGACTTGAACCCGAGCTACGGAAACACGTTCAGCCCGATGATGGCATGGGACGTTGGCCCAGGTGAATCCCTTATGGGTGTGGGCGGTGCTGGCCTCGGTGGTCTGGGACAGTTCGACCTTATCACCTATGCAGGCGCCCTCAGGTATCTGCAAGATGTTAAGAAACTCGTCGGTACCCAGTACAGTGTTAAGTTGCACCCAGTCGAACACCGTATGCGTGTCTACCCGACACCGAAGACGGACAGGAACGCCATTGCCAGGGTGTACTTGAAGGCCAAGCAGGCCGAAGTGTTCGCCAACCCGCTGTTCAGGGACTTCGTTGTGTCCCGTGCAGGCATGCAGCTTGGCATCATCCTCATGAAGGATACGGTCACTCTCCCAGGTGGCGGAACGGTGAACGGACAGACGATTTACACTACTTGGAAGGATATCAACGACAAGAAGCTCGAAGAAATCAAGAACGAGGCGGCAAGACCGTTCATGATGACTGACTTGTCTAACTAACACTTGACGGTCGTGATGTTTTTATCTAAATTAGGAGGACGACATGACAAAGAAACATAAAAATACGGAATCTGTTTCCGCTCAGGAAAGCGACCTCCGTGTAAAGGAAGCTCCGGTCATGGCAGGGCCGTCTAAGACGACGGTTGATGCTCAGGCCGCTCCCCTGAAGAAGAAACGCATCAGGCACCGCCAGACAGTGAAGCTTCACAACAAGAAGCTTTCCGTGTCTGTCATTTGTGCGAATCCGTATCTGAGGCAGTTCTTGTAAGGAAGTGTTATGACAGATGAAATTAAAGCCAAACTGGTTTCCCGTTTGAAGGAATTCTTTACATTCCTCTTTTGGACCGATGCCGAGCAAGTGAAAATCATGATGAAAGTCCTTAACGAGACTGCTATCATGATAAGGGTTCTTATGCCATACATGGGATGGAACACTGAAATACGGACGACAATTAACGGAGACCTCAATCAGCTTCTCAGCGATGAATACCGTGGTAGCGAGGACCTGGGTGGTGCGTTCGACATTGTCCCGTTCATGAGCGAAACTAAGATACTGGTGTCTACGGCGACCACGTACAATGGAAAGCCGATTTCCGCCGAGTATACTATTAAGCCATTGGATGGGGCTGGCATGAGCAAGCTTGTTAACCAGACTTTCAAACAGTTTGAGGACAAGGTTCGTCGGGACATCTACGACATGAAGAAGGCGGGGACCTTCGTTGACGATTCTATCGAGGCCAAGGATTCTTGGGAAACTGTATAAACTAAATTTGATTAAGGTACTTTTTTATGGGAAGCGAAGTCTAGGGTAGAATTATGGGAGTCGAGAGTGCATTGCCGAGCATGATAGTCTCTGGTAACGTAATTGGTTACAGCGACCACAATGAAAACCTCTATAAGGAACGTGATGTCATAGGGGAGTTCAACCGTCGTGCAATCAACGCTCCTGGCTATGGCTACAACGACATCCTTGCTACGATAGAAAAGTTCAAGCAGAACCACAGCTACGAGTTCGAGCCGCTTACCGAAAGAGACCGTAAGGAAATCTGTTCTTCAAGCGTTAGCACCCCTACTGGAAGCCTGTCGACGATTGTCGAGAAGGGTCCGTGCGGAACTTCCGTCACTACGGTGAAAAATCCTGCCGAACCTATGGATTCCGATGTGGCGAATGCGATGGCCATGCTGAAAGACTGCATACTACAAGGATAGAATCATGAAACAAATATACCTAAAAATAAGCGACGCTAAGGAAACCCCTTATGCCAGGAAGCTGCGGATAGCGGAGACCGAGAACGGTCGGAAGCTGAGATGCAGAGTGGTTCAGTCTAAAAAGAAATACAAGAGAAGTCGGGAAATTCCCGACTTTAATTTTTTGTATATAAAAGGCTTGCAAGTGTATCTAAAATGTATTATATTTCCTTACAAACAAGAAAGGAATGGTACACATATATGCAAAAATTCTGGATAAATAGACTAGCTGCCGTTCCTGACATGAGGAACTATGATAAAAAAGGAAGTGGTGTATGTAGATAAAAAAGTATTATCCGACTCATATAAAACATCACAAACATACATAAGCGCATTAAAGTCAAAACTACAGATGGAGAATACTGGCGCCCTGATAAATGCAATAGTAGGCATGTGCAAGAAACTGCTAACAAGCGACGACATGGTTAGCAGGCGTAAGTATAACACCTATCGAGACATCGTAATCGGCAATTACTCGCTTTATCTTATCAGATTGTACAACAATTACGCAAAACAGTATTCACTGGACGCCAACGACCTTGTACATCTACCGTATGTGCATTTTGGCACGCTAGTGAAAAATTTCAATCCAGAAGGCGGCGCATCCTTCAATTCATATATGGTGCTTTGTCTTCATGGTTACATCAAGAAATTCATATCCGAAGATGCACTGGTATACGTCAACCCGTCCAAGAAGACGACATTGACCTATGTCGAAACCACTAAACAGGGGAAGGACGGCGAAGAAATTGAATACCTGCGTTCGATAGACCCGTACGATGCGGACTCACAGGGCAAACTGCAATTTGCCTCGAAGCTGCTGGACACGTTCGACCCAGAGATGCAGGAAATATACGGATACCTGGTAACGACAGAGTCGCCCAAGCTGGCGACAGATGTATATGCAGAATCCCACAATTGTAGCAAGGAAAAGGCGGTGCTCTTACTGACCCGAATGCGTAGGAAAATACGCTTGGCATGGAGCGCTAAACGCTAATTACAGGAGGAATCCATGAGTTTATTCGGTAACAAAAAACTTCCCAAACCGCCAACATATCCCATTCATGATATGGTGGACGATGCAATCAACGTGATAATGGCGTCGAGCTATATCGCAAGGAACCGAGAGTACCTTGAAAAGATGGAAAGGGTTGAGTTCGTCTACACCCCAGAAATGATAGCCAATTCGTTCGCAAACTATGCTGGGAACAGGTCCTATAAAGTGTATACCTTCGAGGGATTGAGCCTCCTGATATGCACGTGTGCCGCCGTATTCACTCTCTATACCAAGAATCACAACTTGCATCAAGTGAAGCGTGCCCTGAAATGGCTTTTCGACAAGACGCTATACGAGCTCAAGGCGTATAACGATGACTGGGATGCCGTGGACGAGGAAAAGATTGATGAGTTCTACAAGAAGTTCCCCGAATATCGTGTAAAGGAGTACTACCCGCAGTACATGGAACTTGGCCGCAAGATGATTACATTTGTTCTCGGTCATGAAATCGGACACATCATGCTTGGACACATGGACCGCACCAACGGTATCTCCAACAATGTTTCCCGAAACAACGAACGCTCATGCGACCTGTTCTCCTGCTCGATTCTGCAGGGTACTGGATTTGGCAGCTCGTTTGCCGAAGGTGCCGTGTTCTTGACGCTTATCTTCTTCTTCATGGACGATACTAAATACAGAAACCACCAGTACGGAACCCACCCCGGCCACAAAGACAGGGTTATGAACATGGTTCAGTCCTTCAAGAATGAACTCCTGTACGCAAACATCAGTGAAAACGATATCATGAATTTAATGAGGTAATGGAATGAGCAAGTTCCTGTATATTTATACCTTCTATTCAACCGACCCGTGCCGTCTACGTAACTTCAACGCTTCAATCGAGCAGCTTAAAAGTGTCGACCCAGAGGCCGATATCTGTGTTGTGGAACAGAACGGGTTGGCCGAAATTCCCGAGACCACTTTCCACCACAAGCTCGATATCGACGATACCAAGTTCCACAAGACGGAACTGCTGAACTACGCTGTCAAGAGTCACCCAGAGTATACGCATTACATCATGATTGACGCCGACTCCTGGATTGATGCAGGGGTTGTCGATAACCTCCATGCCCACTGTGATGACGCCCCGCTTGTATTCCCGTACGAGATATGCGTGTACCTTACCGAGGCACAGACCCGTCGTAAATGCCGTCATGAAGCGGTTGACATCCCGCTTCGGTATAACTCCAACATTCCAATAACCCGCCAGACGGGCCTCATAAACTGTTTCAGCAAGGCGACTTACGAGCAGGTCGGTGGGTTCGACGAGGAGTTTGTCGGATGGGGTGCCGAGGACGATGCGTTCGTGTTCAAAATCCGCAGGGTTACTGGAAAGAGGGAACTTCGATGCAAGGGCGGTGCCGTTCTTCACCTGTGGCACAAGAAGGCAAACGACCGTTCCTATCTTGAAGGGTTGCAGTACAAGAAGAACAGGGCTTACTGCTCCCTGATGCGCCGCATGACCGACAATGAATTCAAGAAGTATCTCAACAAGGAACTGACCCTTGATGCGATTTACAAGGATTTTGCCGAGCGTGGTGGAATCGAGGGCGATGCCATCCTGAAGGTTGGCCCGAAGGTCAGGCTTAATGTAAATACGTCCATCTACTATGTCCAGTCTCTTACCCCGACGATGACCGAATTCCTCACTGAGGTGTTGGCCGAGGACGGACCAGACTATGTCAAGAATTTCGTAAACGCATTTGTGCAGAAAGAACAATCGTACCCCGAAGTCATTAAAGAGGTCGAGAGATTCTACGAAAAGAACGGTATCACGAATGATTAGTCACTTCCAGAAAAACCTGGCGGGCGGAGACCAGTCCGCCCACAACCAGCTTGCAATATCCATCGCTTCGGTGCGGCATGACATGAGGTTCCACGAGGACGCCTTCGTCAGCCGCCTCTATGGTTTCTGCGAGGGTGGGAGCCAGTGTTCGGTATCGTCTATGGAACGCTCGTACCGCAGGGTCTACATCAAGTACGATTCCGAGGCGGACTACGTGATTCCGTCTACTTACCGAACAATCGAGTTTGGCGAGGGGAAGACCTACCTGACTTATCCCGTGAGCGGAGACTACCACAGGCTGTTGCCGAAGGTTGACCAGACCGTGGCCTATGGAAAGGTTCGTTCGGCGGAGCAGTCCGAGCAATATATAGACACTTTGAGCAAGATTGGTGGCAAAATAGTCCTTGCCAATATAGGAGAAAAAGACTATATTTACAAGATAAAGGACGCTCTTGATGCACAAGGCATTACGGTCGTCATCCCGACAAACCATTCGTTCCACATGCTCGATACATACCTGCGTTCATCTGCGAGGCTCGTGCATTTTGGTAACGGGAACCACGGGATGATGTTCGCCAAGGGATGCCTATACGCATTGGACGGCGTCGAGTTTATCACGGATTGCGACAAGGTTGTTCCAACCGACCTGTCACAGTTCATCAAGGAAGAACGGTTATGAGTGAAAAGTGCGACAAGGGTTTAATCCTGAAGATTCATATGGCAGGAAGCGGACCAAACGAGTTCAGGAATGTCGGCATAGAAGTGTACGAGAGCCTGAAACGTGACCTTGCGTCTGGACGCCCTTTCATAGAGTTCTCTACACTCATCCAGAAGGGTGACGAGAGCTGTAACCAAATGGCCCTTATACCGACTATCCACATTCAGAAAATTACGTTGGAAGAACCATCAACCGCCGAAAAGGAAGGGAGAGAGTAAAATGGACGAGCTCGATTTGCTTACAGGAGACATTCCAGAAGAGGACAAAAGAAGTATCCCAGTAGCCAAGGGTGGATACGAAATGTGGGTGGTTAAACATCAGCCGCTTACCGTTGACAAAATGGTTCTTCCAGCAAGCATCAGGAATAAGGTCGAGACTGCGTTGCAGCTCAATGCGTTTGGACATTATGTGTTCTACTCGACTGCATCTGGAACTGGTAAGACTACACTATCAAAGGCGATTCCTACTACTCTTGGAACTTCCTTTAAGTTCTTCTCTGCACGTGAACAGTCAGACATTTTCACTGACATTGAAAGCTATGCTGCTCTGGCATGTCCGAATGGTCTACCGAGGTTCGTTATTCTCGATGAGGCTGACCATCCGAACAGACCCGAGGAATTTTACAGAAAGCTGCAAGGTCTTATTGAAGATACCCAGAGCACAATCCGTTTCATTTTGACATGCAACGCTTTCCATCGCCTTCCAGATGCAATCGCTTCACGTTGTTTCTCTGTATCGTTTGACTACCCCAAGGACGACAGGGACGTGAAGAATGCAATGTACAAGAAGATGATGGAAATCGCACAGGAAGAGACTGCTCCTTACAATGGTACTGTTGACAAGAATACTGTGGCTGAAATCGTTGAGAAGTGCTACCCAGACATGCGACTGATGACATCAACGATGTTCAACAACTTCCTTGAAAACCGTTGCTCAATCAAGGGTCAAATCACGGTTGTTACTACCGAGTACACGAACAAGTTGGTAGAGTTTGTGCTTGCTGGTGACGACATGGGTGCCCGTAAGTTTGTCCTTGACAACTATGTTGACTTTGATAGCCTGTTCCACAAATTCGCTGACATCATCATTGAGAAGAATATCCTTCCTCCGATGGCAAGGCTTGAATTCTGTGTCATTACGGGTCAGTACGAACAGATGAGCGAATTCCAGGTGAACCCTTATACCGTCGTCAACGCTTACATATCCAAGGTTATCCTCTTGTTGTACAAGTACGGATTACTGAAGATGGCTCAACCTACGGCAGGCTAGAATGAAATTCAGTGTTTCACAATTTCTTAGAAACCGCATGGCTGGTGTTCCTGTTTCTGTCGAGGAAGAGGAAGTATTTGAGCCGTTCCTTGTGCAGGTTGCTCTCGAACGTGACCCGAAGGTAGACGACATCCTGCTCCAGACAAATACCCAGAGCTTCTTCCATCTTACGAAGAAGCAACAGGCTCACGCATTTGACTGCTTGCAGGGAATGCGTTTGAACATGCAGTACAATCCTACAAGAGGAAAGCGTGTTGCCGAAATCAAGGCGGAAATTACCGCATACATGAAAGAATTTGGTATGGATTACAACTCTGCCAAGGCGATAGTGCTTGAAAAAGTGGGAATGAAACTATGATTAGCAACAATGCATTGAAAGAAGAAGGGAAGATTTTTACCCCGTTGTATATTGTGAACATCCTTCTCGATGTCGCAGGGTACACGGATGCCGAACATATCTTGGAAAAGCATTTCATTGACAACAGCGCAGGCGATGGCAACATCGTTGTTGCCGCTGTTTCCAGATATTGTGTCGAGTATATTCGTACCAAAGGAAACAAGCGTGGATTGAAGGATTCACTGGAAACCTATATCCATGCAATCGAACTCAACAAGGCTAACTTCCGCCAGTTGAAGAAAAGGCTCGATGAAGGCGTTTCCGTCTACGGTATCGTCGATGTGAAATGGGATATCAGATTGGCCGATTCCCTAGCCGTACATGACTATGACGGCAAGATGGACTATGTCATCGGCAACCCGCCTTATGTCCGTGTACACAATCTCGGGAAGCTGTACAATGAAGTCAAGAACTACAAGTTTGCAGACAAGGGAATGTGCGACCTCTACCTGGCTTTCTTCGAGCTTGGCATCAGGATGCTGAATGGCACGGGTAAACTCTCTTACATCACCCCGTCGTCATGGATGCATTCCACGTCGGGAGCGGCGTTCCGTAACTACCTGTTGGAAAACGGAAATCTTTCGTGCCTAATCGACTTCGGCCACAAGCAGGTGTTCAAGGGAATCACGACCTACTCGATGATTACCTGTATCGACAAGAGTTTGCATAATTCTAGGGTCAAGGTCGCCAACTTCAACGAACTGGACCAGATGTTGAACGACAACTGCAACCAGCTGTCCCTGGATGACATGAACATCGAAGGGAAGTTCTACATCGGAAATTATAGCGAATTGAAAGAACTTCGTGATATAAAGTCTGGCAATTATCCGAAGAAGGTTATTGTTAAGAACGGTTTCGCTACCCTTGCGGACAAGGTGTTCATCGACGCCGATGACCTCCCGAGGATGTACTGCATTCCTGTACTGAAAGCGTCTACTGGAAAGTGGGGAACCTGTTTCTACCCGTATGACGTGGAAGGACATCCGATTCCGAAGGAAGACCTGATGAAGCCTCACCGTTTTGGCGACTCTATGGACGATTCCGTTGAAGCCTTCCTTATCCATCACAAGGCTGAACTCCTGAAGGGTAGGAAGGATAGGGCTGGACTTGATTGGTGCCACTTCGGTAGAACACAGGCCATCAACGACGTGTACAAGGGAAAACTTGCCGTGAATACGGTAGTCAAGGACCCAGATACGGTAAAGGTGAACTTCGTTGACCCTGGAAAGGGTGTTTACGCTGGCCTGTACATCATGGGTAACGATTGCCGAGTCTCAGTGCCGACACTGACCGCATTGTTGACGGAAAAGAGATTTACTGACTATGTGGCTATGCTGAAGAACTACAAGAGCGGCGGATACTACACATTCAGTTCGCATGACCTGGAATGCTACCTAAATTACAGGTTGAGCCTTATCAAGGAACCGAGAATTATCTATATTGGATAAGGAATTGAATATGACTACGCCTAACAGTCCAGATTATTTTTGTAGCCTAGCCAAGCGGTCAGTACACACCGAAGCTAAGCTGAAATCCATTGTCCGTACACTGGTAAAGAAGTCCATGCCCGCAGGGTATGAACTTCAATCCGTAATCAAAATGGCCACAATATCCGTGACATATCGGGCGGCGCTTTGTAACAGGCGCAAGCCTGACAAGCGGATGCTTTGTGATTTCGAGTATAAGGATGGAAAGCTGGAAATTTGTGCCTCATGTGTAAACATGTTCAGCCAGTACTATGTCTATCCAGACAGGCCGTACGCTTCGAAATGCAGCAACGCAACGGAAACTTTCCCGTACAATGAAGAAAAGCTTACGGAAACCCTTAAAATCTTTGACACTTTGGAGAAAATATGAAAAGACAATATGTAAAACCCACCATGGAAATCATCGAAAGCGACCTTCAGACCCAGTTGCTTGCTGGTTCTGGCGAAGAATCAGGCAACCCGTATTGGGACCCTCCTGCAGAAAAAGAAGGATGTGAAACGCCGTGGTGGTGCCCGTAACAGGAGGACAGGAACATGTGTAACGATGAACGTGAAAATATAATGCACCTCAAATGCAGTGACGGAGTATTGAACTTTGCCCGTCAGGCATACGATGAATCTGAACTTGTCAGGGACTTAATCGAGAAGAAGCCCGAATGGATTGCCTCACATACGATGCGTGATGTGGCCGACGAACTCGAAGAACTCTACATGAAGTAGGGAGGAACGGTAAAATGAAACCGCTTAAATTTCAGCATTTTTATGGAACGTATGAGTCCAGGACTAGCGCTGCGGCGAAATGCTGCGAGTTTGTAAATGAGAATAAAATAGAGGTTGTATCTATCTCTCATTGCGAGTACGATGTCTTCCTTTATTATCGGGAAAAGTAATAACCGAACGAGGTCAATATGTCAGAATTGAGATGTCAAGCAGAACTCAACTGGTACGAGGTGGGCAAGGAAACTCCTCGTGACAGCATCCTTCTTTTCCTTGTCAGCGAAAAAGAACCTGAAATTCTGTACACTGGAATGAGTGTCAATGGTCAGTTTCGCATAATGGGTCAATTAGGTGGTATTCTACCACTTAAAGACACGAAATTCACTCACTTTGCATACGTGAACAAGAATATGCTTCCGATGAACTGCAAGCCAGGTTGTCTCGGTAGCGGTTGGCATCTTACCAAGGATGAACTTCCAGAAAATGACGAGCCCGTCGCAATCTGGCCTAGCTTCCAGGGGCGTCAGTTCGCCGTATGGAACAAGGAATGCGACTGCTGGGATACCGAGGACGGCGACGATTACATGTGCGACAAGGATGCTGTCGAGAAGTGGTATCCTATTAACTGGGGAGGGGTACAATGATTTCCGAAGACCAGAAAAAAGAAATCGATGAACTTGCCGAACAGATGAAGTCGGAGGTTAAGGAAGACCATACAATTCTTGATGTTCTTCAAGATTGGGCAGAGTTCTCTCTGACTGCTACATGGCGACAATGTGAAAATATCATAATAGCCGCATATCAAATCGGAAAAGAACATGGAAGAAATGAAGTGCGTGACGCTCAACCAAAGGTGGTAAACCATGATAACTAGAAAAGAACTCGCTGATGCGATGCTCAAAAACGACAAGCTCACACTGGGTGTGACCGAAAAGTTCTACGACCGTGAATCCCAATGCGCCTACTGCGGCGACAAGGGTCAGGTTATTTTCGACCAGGACAACCAGGAACTTGACCGCTATGAAAACGACTTCTGTGTTGCCGCCCTTCCTGTCGAGTCGGTGAAACAAGCCATTGCTGCTCTGGAATACTACGAGGAGCATGGAGAACTTCCTGACGAAGAGTACGTGTAATAATGAGGTGAACATGAAACTCGTATATAACAGCATAGAAATTACATGCACCGTAGATGAGTTCGAGGAGTTGGTTACCCGTGGTCTTATCCCTGGGCGAGAATCCTTGATGGAAAAGTATAAGGACGACGACTGGATTGGCATGATGCGTAAGCTGGTTCCTGAAAAGCCGAAGAACGGGCAGCCTGACCTTCCGTCTAAGCCGCCTGTTGTCGCTCTATATGGTTGCGAGATGTCTAAGCCTATTGCTGTATATGGATGCCAGCCGATACCGTCAAAAGACTACGACCCTACTTATACATCTTCGCAGACGACAAGAGATGATAAATGAGGATGCTATGACATCGAAAAACAAGCACGAGAAACTGAACGGGCGCAAACTGAGTAGGCCAACTCCCCGAGATTGTAAGAGCAGTCAGAGGAACGAGCATGCAAAGCGTGGGGCATTCTATGACCAGAGCATACGGCAGCGCCTGAATATGGAAGCAAAGTCTGAAATCGCAGATGCTGCACAGGAGTAACTATGTTCTGGTTTTTATTGGTAGTTGGTATAGGTGTTTTTGTCACACTCGTATTATGGGTGTATACGTGCCTTACCGCAAAGACAAACTTTTACCGTTGGGCAAGAAACGGGCTTCCTCACTGGCCTACCTATGAAATTTACTGTGCCCGTTACCAGTTCGGGCCACCGTATGAATGGGACCCAGATTGTCGCATCAAGGCGGAATCTGCAAGTGCCGCCGTAGAACGATACTTGAACTGGTATCATCGTACCCATCACAAGCGGCACGAACTTGAACATGCTGGCCACTTCTGTTCGACGACCTATCAGTGGGGTAAAATCGAGGTTGTTAATCTCAGGACCAAGTGGCGTAGTTATTTTAGATAAGGAATTTTATGGCAAAGCTTGAAGTGACTAGCGTTAGAGAGAAGGAAGGCAGGACTTGCTTCTACTGCAACGATACCCTGATTTTCAGTTCTCCCACAAAGGTTCCTGAGAATTTCCAGGTATCTCAGGAGGCATGGGACGATGCTCGTCAGATGTGCGTGGATGCCCGCATAAGGGGCAACTGGGTTGGCGAGGATATTACCAATCCGATTCCGTTTGAATGTTAACAATAAAATGAGGAATAGGTGATATGAACCCAAGTTCAAAACTAGAAGCGGCCCTCGACTCGATGGGCTTGAATCAAGAACAGAAAGACAAGATTCGTGATGCTTACACGGAAGATTTGCGTAGGCAGACCGACAATATCGGCGACATGATTGATGCGTTCAAGGAAAAGCTGAACAAGAACAATACCGAGGCGCTCAACAGGACCCGCAAGGAAGTTACCAAGCAGATGTGGAATAATAACCGCATTGACTTGGAGAATGAAAAGGAAAAGCTAGAAGCGGAGTTCAAGAAGAAGCACGAGGCTGACGAAAAGCTTGAACAGAAGATGCTTGAAACGGTTAACGTCGCCGCCGAACGCTATGCCAATTACAGGCTTGGTGAAAAATGTACGGAAGGTGATGTCGAGGCGTTGAAGGCGTTGGCGAAGGACATATATGAACACATGAAGGCCGAGATGCAGGCACCGCTGTTCATCGTCACGGTGACCTATCAGCACGACATGGATGTCGAAGACCGTAAAATATACATCGGTAGAGACCCAGCGAAAGCAAAGCGTGCATTCATGAACTTCCAGGAACTTTGGAACAAGGACCAAAAGAGTAAGTTGCAGAACCCGTTCAAGTATAAGGAAAGCCATGGTTATTTCGAGGGGGCCAAGTATCTGGACGACGAAATTACGGGCAAGCAGGCGGATGAAATGTTGTCCGACGCCCTCGACGAGGCCATTGCGAACAAGCATGACTACACAATTAGGCCAGAAGATATCGGCGAGGAACTGGACTTCAGTGTTTCCCCATGCTCTCTGGAAGTGCTTGTAGGCGACTACGAAACATACGGCGGAATCTGATGAAACCCACAGGAGGAAATATGAAAAAGGATAACCTGATTAAAACAATCGAAAAGGATTCCCTGGCGGAGGATGTCGCACACCTAATCGTTAACAAATGGGGTATCAACCTCGTTTCCGTAAAGAGCATAACGATTAACCGAAAGAAAGACGGTCAGCTAAAAGACCTGCACGTCGAGTTCATTCCAGCCTAGTTTAAGGCAAAAAGAAAAGGGCAAGCATTGCTTGCCCTTTCTTAATTTCACGCCTATTAGACGTACTTGTATCCAGGCGGAATCCAGATGGTGAACCTGTCGTACTGGAACGTTGCGTTCCAAGTACCGAGGTCAGCCACGCCGTAAGTTCCCTTCTTCGGCAACTTGACGGTCTTCGGCCATGCGTTAATATACGTGATGGAGAAGATGCAGTCACCGTACATCCAGTCGTAGTATTCCAGCGTAACCGTCTGGTTACGGAGGAGCTGCACGGTCGGGTTAGGCCAGTTGGCCTGTTGGCCGAGACCGAGGTGGATGTGGTTAGAAGAGTCCTGGGCGATACGGTTCGTCTGCCAGTTGGCATCTGAACGGTTTGCCAAGGTGAGTTCACCCGTGTTGTAGATGAGGTTACGCCATTCCATCATGGCTTCATACGGAGCCATATCTTCGGTACACACACCGCCGATGGAGAATGTACCATCGAGGCCGTGCTGACCGACAGGATAGTGCTTGTTGAAGCCCATGTACTGGAACGCCTTGGATTCCAACTCGACGGCTGGAATGTCAGGCGGTTCCTGGACGTAGAGAGCAAAGGATGCTTCGCCGTCCTGGATGTCGAACTGGTCGTGGTTTTGAAGGCCCATGCCGAAGGCGTGGAAGATTTCTGTGGAAATCAGCATCCTCCAACGGCTGGTCCTATACGGGTCGGCGAGGGTGTCAATGGCAGCGCCAAAGAACACCTTTTTCTTCAATTCGTCGTCGATTGTCTGGTTGATACCCATAGTTTACCTCCCATTACACATAAAGTGAAGTGGTCTGAGTGTTGCTAGAACCATTGGATTCAACAATAGTTCTCAATGTAATCCAGCGAGAGGTCTTGGTTGGCTTCAAGCGGAGGTCAACGTGCAACTCGTTCCTGTCGATTACGTCAGGCGTGTTGTTCGTGTCGTCGCAGATAGCCGTACCTGAGTACAAACCAGCCGGGTTAGAGTTCATGATTGCATCGAGCTGAGCCTGCAGGTCCGACTGGATGTTCGTACGCAGGTTGGTGGTGTTCAACTGGAAGACCTTCCTATCGAGGTAGTGATAGAACATCTTGTGAATACCAGCCAAGAGCATAGCGACATGAATCTGGTCGAATGCTGAGCTTTCCTTCTGCATCGTGAAGTCGCCCCAGATGAACATGCCACGGCTGTTGAAACGAGTCGGGTTGACCCTGATTTCGGTCAGGCGTGCGATGTTGGAATCCGTGTCTTCTGGATACTTGAAGGTTCTCGGATACTTTTCGGTTACGCCCCATTCCGTCGGGATGACAGCGTTGATTTCGCCAGCAGGCGGCAACCACCAGATACCGTTGGCAGCGTTTGCCGTGATGATGGAGGCCAGCTGTACGGACTTCACCACTTCGACGTTCATGAGGGTGTAGTAGCTGTCGAAGAAGATGCCACGGCCATCGTAGATAGCGCCCCAACGGCCCTTCACTCCGAAGCCCTGTGAACCAATCATCTTCCTGAGGGTAGTCTCGATGTTGGCTTCGCCTACGCCGTCAAGGATAGCAAAGCAGTCCTTACGGAGTTCGCAGACATTGAGGATTGCGGAAATGACCGTCCCGTCGAGAACTTCACGGTCCTTCTTGAACAGGTTCTTGACACCAGTACCAGCACCGATGAGCATAGACACGTCCGTGCCATCCTTGTCGAGGAACAGGTTCCAAGCGTTTGCAAGGGTAGCGGTGTCGCTGTTGTTGGCTGGCGTGTATTCCCAGATGGCGTCGTTGATGATGGCCGGGTCACGTTCATCGTATGCGAGCATCGTGGAAACAGAGTCGAGACGTCCGTTTTCAACACTCTGGGACATATCGTAAGAGTTGTTCGTGAGGAAGTTGTCGAGGATGCCGCTGTCGTTGATGAGGAGCCTTGCACCGCTGTTCGTGAGAACAGAGTCGGCCA
>ODAI014276750.1_pt1 | contig 39152 bp, 23 predicted proteins | sample 1539321 | NCBI WGS metagenome assembly ODAI01 (sample SAMN02144231, study PRJEB22623) | gut metagenome | biome: sheep rumen | host: Ovis aries | place: New Zealand
CGGAACCGGACAATCCGGCTTGCGATTACGGTCTACGCTGCCATCTACGGAGCAGCGTTCGTCCTGAGCCGTTTTGAGTTATCTTACAACATGGCCGCCATTGTCCTCGGACTGCTGGTCGGAGTCCCGGTCTACGTCGGGTATCTGCTGGACATCTACAGGAAGAAGATCGAAGAGCTGGTTGACAGGTATAACCTGAAAACGGATGAGTTCGACCTTACGGCAAGCCTGAGGGCTGCGTTCATCGCCGCGCTCATCGGGGAACTTCCATTCTTGATGATTCTGTTCCCGATTGCCCTTATTTCCTTCATGCCCATGTATGTATTCGAAGGATTTGGGTTCATCTTCATCGACTGGTAAAAAGCGTTGCCACACGGCGGCGTTTTTATTTTTTTGAGTATTGCAATCTATTTTAATTTGATATAATATAATTACAGCTACCAACAACGGCACACAACTTTCAAAATGGAGGAGAGGAACAATGCATGTATCAATCCGGCGCTCACTTGCCGAAAACAAAGAAAAAATTCTGGTCTATGCTTTCATCTCATTGATGGTCGCATTCATCGTGCTCCTGGCAATCAAGGCTCCTGTATATGCCGATACCGACAGTTCAACGCTTTCATCAGCGATTACGAAGATCCTGGTAACGGTATTCAACTTCTTCAGGAGCATCTTTGCAGGGTTCTGCGCGGTCGTTATTCTGATCCGGCTTTTCATGGTCGTCACGGGAAGTCCGAGAGAAGCAGAGGCAAGCATCTCAAAGATCAAGACCGTCCTTGTCTGTCTCGTGATTTCATGGCTGGTCGTTCCGCTCGTTTCGCTTTTCAACGCAGCAGGCAAAGAAAGCTCATCAGCAGGCATCGAAAGTCTCACGCAATAATCAATCCAATAATCAGTTTAGTCTGTTAGGATAAGCTGAGTATTACAGCAGGCTGAAACAGCCTGCTGTATTCTTTATCAATTTTAAATTACTTTTTTTGAATTAATGATAAATAAACGGATTATAGGAAATGGGGGGAATAAGACCGTTTTTTCATAAATAAAGTACTTTGTTAGCGTTCGCAGAACTGCGGAGCGCATCTGCCTAAAAATGAGAAAGGAGACTCGCACGACGCGGGACGGTACAATTCCCAGATGCATATACGAAAGAGAAAACATAAGGGACGGATGCCGTAAAAAACAACATGGAAACAGCTGGAAAAGTTCTTGACACAGTCACAGATGTAGCCGCAGAAGCCGGCGGGTGGCTGTTGGGTGTTGCCGGAGGCTTTATAGGGAAAGCTGTCGGAAACACACTCTTAAAAGCGTTAGTCAAAGTCTTGGACGGTATTGTCGGACTCCTTCTGCTCCCGCTGCAGACAGCCATGAACATCCTGTGCGATAACATCGCCACACGCTTTGTAGTAGACCCGGCAGACAACTTCCTGACGTTGATCGCAGGTGAAAATTCGACATTGCCGAGCACGTTCTTCACCGCGTTCCAGATAATGGGGTTCTGGCTCTTGCTTGTAATATCAGGGTTCACGATATATATGAAAATCATCGATCCGCTGTCCAGTCAAGGCAGTCTCGGGAGTATTGTTGGAAGGACGATTGCCGGTATCGTAGCCGTGCTGTTCTCGTATCGGATCATGTATATAGTGAGCACCATATTCAACGGCAACAACTCGGCGCAGATCCACGGCCTTGCACATTTGCTCATCAGCAAAAATGGGATAGCGAAGCTCAATACGTTCGCCCTGTTGAACCTGGTGCAGTCGGAAGAGTTCCTATCGACGGAGATGTTCGACACGTCGCTGGTCGATGCCATCGGCATAGACCTGATAAAGGACTTTGTGGCCGGATGCATCTGCCTCTATCTGGTATTCAAAATTGCAAAAGAGCTCCTGAAATTCTTCATCGAAGTTATCGAGCGGTGGATCCTGCTCAATATCTATTATATCCTTTCGCCGGTCGCGTTTGCGACCCTGCCGGGCACCTCGACCGTTAACGTCGTGAAGACATTTGTGTCCGGATACATCACCCAGTTCTTCATAATGATGATGAACATCTGGTTCATACAGGCGTTCGTTATGATCGTCAACAACTATACGCCGAACGGGTTAAAGGACACATACGGATGGTCAAATATCACGATGTGCTTCATCATCCTGTCCCTGCTTCGGGCAGCGCAGAGGTTCGACAACTACCTGCACGACATGGGCTTCGCGGTCGGACGCACAGGTTCGATGCTTGGAAGGGAAATCGCGTCCGCGTTCAGCCTTTCAAATATGAGCAGGGCAGCCCTGACGACAGCGGCCATGGGACGCATGGCGGCAAGGGCGGGAACTGCTGTAAGCTCATGGGCTAAAGCCTCTCCGGAACAGCGCACAGGCAGGGACGCCAACAAAAAGGCATCCACGTACGATTACGGTAAGAAAGGCGGTTCTGCCGGAATCGACAAAAGCACGACGCTCGGAGGTGTTGTCAACGCCAAAGACCATACAGGAAAGGGAGCCGTCTTTGGGAACGATGATGCTGTCACCATGTACAACAATTCAATCGACACGAAGGGCGCTAAGTTCTCAAGCGATGGCAACAGGTTTGATTCGACATCCGGAAAGGGTGTGGCGAAAGCAACGAACCGTGACGGCACGATCAGCACAGGCACTGTCTCCATGAACCCGATGGGACCGCGCTCCGTCAACGTCAGCAAGAATGACACGCCTGTATACTTCACACCAGACGTTGATTCCGCGCCGCTCGGAGGCAGGATCGACTCCAACATGCAGGCCATGACACCGGTTTCCGCAGACGAATACAAGCAGCAGCACGCAGGAGCGACAGAAATGCTTTCATCCATGTCTGCCGAAGATACGGACAAGGTCATTTCCGATGGCAAAGGCCATCTTGGTGCCATGGATGAGGACAACAATTTCAAGGCTGTCTTCTCCACATCCGACTCTCACGCATTCGGCGGCGAGAAAATCGCTGACCAGAGGGCGAACCGCAAGAACAAGATCGAGCTCGATTCCAATGCGGTCGGCCAGAACGGACTCACACCAGACGGTTATACACAGATAGGCGTATCACCGGACAGCGTCAATTCAATGACAAAAGACAGCGCAGGAAATTACCGGATGTCCGACGAGAACGGTAAGACGATCGGCAGCGTCGTGAAGGACAAGACATCGCGCAACGCGGACGGCAGTGATTCGTATACGTTCTACTCGTCAACAGACAGGGAGACAGCAAGATACAACCAGGCTCCGCTGACAGGCTCTACGAATATTATGCATACGCATATGCCGGGCTATGAGCAGTACAAACAGACATATGGAGAACAGCAGGCGGCAGCACAAGAGAAGGCATATCTGAACGGTATCACAGATAACGTGGCAGAGAACGCAGCCATGAAAGCGAACCAGTCAGAGACCGTAGGTTCCTGGCAGGTGGTACAAGGCTCGGTTGACGGAAAGCAGGGTTCCTTTGAGTTATATAATAAAGAACGAGACTCATTCCGTGAGTACTCACCAGTCAGCTTCGACCATCCGGATACAGGCAAAGGCGCAAAACTGGCGCAGGCCATTCCGTTCCAGGAGAAGCTGAAGTCAGCCGGGGAAGATGATTCCTATACAGGCCTGCGTGCCGACTATACCTACAGGGAGTCATCAGGAACCCCCAAGGGCAAGGGAACAAAAGGCAGCAGGGGCGGCAAAAAAGGCGGCACCCCGTAACAAATAGCAGATAATGTCCGAAGAAATAGGAGATGACAGGAAATGAGCACGAATGACGAAATGATAAATTCCGCTGAGCAAGATGTTGACTCTATGGAATCGGACGCCAAAAACACTGTAAAGGGTGCACGGGACCTGCATAAGAAAGCGAAAAAGGCAAAAGAGGAACGGGAAGCGAAAAAGGATCAAGACAGCGAACCGTCAAAGAACGCTGACGGCGAGCCACCCCAATCCACGGGGCGTGGAACAGACGGAAAGCCAAAGGCACCGGATACTTCCACGCCCGAACAGCCCGCTCCCCAGAAGGAATCGAAACAGCCAAGCGCCCCATCAGGTAAAAGTGCCAATACAGCCGGCAATGGGACAAGGCAGGGAACGAATGGCAAAAAACCCTCATCGCCCGGAAACAGTCAGAACAGGCCAACGAGTTTCGGCCATGATAATGCCAGAACGGCACGTAACCAGCAGAAATGGAACACGGCAAAAACGGAGAACCCTCTGGGCTCCGGCGGAAACAGCGCCAGCGGTCCATTTCCGGGAGGGCGCGCGCCTGTTCCTAATACGGGCGGAATGGCAGGCAACGCGGCGGGCGGCAGTGCGGCAGGTGGAGCGGCGGCAGGCGGCAGCGCAGCGGGAGGAGCAGCCGGTGGCGCAGCGGCAGGCGGCAGCGCGGCAGGTGGGGCGGCAGCTGGCGGAGCGGCTGTGGTAGCAGCGGGCGGTCTTCCTATTATAGGGATCATCGCAGCAGCCGCGCTTCTGATTGTTGTCGTTGCTGCTGCATACTGGGTCGCCGAAGAAGGCGATACTGCCATGGGTTCCGTATCTGCCATTATGGAAGGCGATTATACGACCGACTGGCTCGCCGAGCACGGCCTTACAGCCATGACCTACTTCATAGGCTATGAAAGCGGATTCTATTCTGCGGATAATATCATGGAATGTTATGCCGATGTCGGTGACTCGGGGCATGCTTACGGCGCCTATCAGTACGATAACCGATATGAATTACAGCCATTCCTTCAATATTGCTACAATAAAGACTCGGCGATATACGCAGGTTTTGCGCCCTACCTTTCTGCGGATCGTGATTCCCTTCAAGGAAACTCAGGGTTGATATCCGTTTGGAAGGAAATATGCAAAACGCACCCGAACGAGTTCAAAGCCATACAGGACGAATTTGCATGGACTTCCGACCCGTCCACAAATGAGAATACCTTTGTAGGCGTTGTCAATTACCAGCGCGACCACGGGTTCGATGTTACCCAGTGCGACGCGGCTGTCAAGGGTCTGATCAAGTCATGGCACAACCGATGGGGGCAGGAGACAAGCTCGTATTCCGCGATACAAAACTCCGGGCTGAGCAACAGCATGGATCCGGTCACCCAGGTCGAAACGCTGTGCAATTATATTGGCGAAAAGCATCCGAGCGGGAACATTTTTGACCGATACTATGCCGGCGGCGGCACATGTGGCGGACCTGGCGGAATATCGGAAAAAGAATTCCTGAGACAGGTCATTACAGGAACCGGGCCTTATGGAACCGGGAAGCGCATGCTGGACGGCTCGTCCACGGCTACGGGCGGCACAGGGACAAGGTTCATCTATCTCGGCGACTCCCGGACGACGGGGATGTATGACGCGGTACACAACTGCCTGACAGAAGACAGCGCCACCCTGAACACGCTTGACGAACAGGCGAACGAAGCCTGGGTCGGAAAAGTAGGGGAAGGCGAATCATGGATGATGAGCACTGGATGGCCAGCCGCGAAGGGGGATGTAACAGAAGGCTCAAGGGTCATCGTTATGATGGGCGTCAACGACATGCTCACATCCAAGTACCAGAGTGATTATGAAAAAATGCAGCAGGAGATCTCCGGATTAGGCGGCGCTCTTTACATCTGCTCCGTGAACCCTGTTATTGACGAACTGTGTGACTGGCCCAGCAACTCACAGATCGAGACTTTTAATAACTCGATGAAGACATTCGCCGAAGCACATGAAGGAATAGGGTACATCGATACCTACTCTGTATTGAAGAACTCTGTAGATTCGAACACATGCGCGAGTGACGGTCTCCATTATACGAACGCATTCTATTTAAAGATTCGGGAACTCATCCGTGGCGGTCAGAACGTCACCGCAACAGCGGTGACATCAGACGGCAGCGACAGCAGCACATCGTCATCAGACCAGTCCTATACGACGCTCGACTCCAACCCCGTGACAGCGACAGGGACCGGCGGAGCCATCATTTACGAAGCGAGTAAATATGTCGGGAACCCCTATGTATACGGCGGCAACTCACTGACGGACGGATGCGACTGCTCGCATTACGTCTACAACATACTGAAAAATCTCGGTCTCTACAGCGGTGAGTACCTTACTTCCGGCGAGTGGCCGTCCGTCGGCGAAGAAGTAGCGTCCATCGAAGAAGCGCAGGCGGGGGATATCATATGCTACTCCGGACACGTTGCGATCTACGACGGCGCAGGGCAGATCTATGAGGCGAAAGGTGCACAGTGGGGCATCACACACGACAGGTCAGCGACGCACACCACGATCAAAGCGATTCGCCGGTTCACAGGAGAGGTCTCGACAACACTCTCAGGCAGCAGCGGCAAGTCCAAAGAAAAGCTCAGCATACCAAGTCCGCTCCGCCTGCTCATTAAATACCTCTTCAAAGGGTATGACGGTGATGGCAATGAACGCGAGGCAATGGGCATTGAAGGCGGAATGAACGAGGAAGGCGTCATGATGGTGCCGTACTTCAACCAGGGCGCGGGATTTTACAATCAGGAGACAGGCGAATGGGAGAACACGGACTGGCCGTACGCGACATATGACCTGAACGGGCACACCATGCACGAAGCTGCCTGCGGGCACTTCTCAGCCGCGATGGCGCTCTCCTATATGACAGGCGAGATCGTGTCACCGCTTGACATAAAGGAGAACGGCGCGTATTCCGGCGAAGGCTGTTACGGCGATGTCGGCGTCATATCGGCGCACGGACTGGGGCTCCCGGCTCACATGACCGGCGATTTTGACGAAGTCATAGAAGCCCTGCAGGACGGTTATCCTGTTGAAGTCCATGTGGGACCGGGAGATAACGGTTACTGGACGTCCCAGGGACACTACATCCTTCTGATCGGCTACACGCCGGACGGCAGGATTGCTGTCAACGACCCGGGACACGTAGACCATACCTACTGGTACTGCGGGATCACGTATGAGAGAGACGAGATCGAGCCATATGCGAAGTACACGATGGACATGCCATATTGTATCTTTGGAATTGAATGAACGGAGCGAATAAAGGTCAACCGACCACACCCATGCGGGCTACGCCCCTATGGACGTGGCTTGTAGGGAGCCCCTCCCTGCGGGCCAGTTGATTAGCCTCAGCCTGTAAGTCTACGTGATACTGCAGGCTATGTTTCCGGCAAATATGTTTAGGAGCTTCGGCGTCTGCACTAAACGTATAGGCACTTCGGGGTGCTCCACAAGCCCCGCGCGTGAAACCCTTTCGTCAGGGGTTTGAGCGGTACGAAAGTACAACCCTGCGCCTGTGTGTTAAAAACCTCTGAGGTCAGGAGGCGTGCATACAGGATATAAAACTGCCGGATAACCTTGGCGATGTGGAACCCTGCCTGTAAGGGCAGAGACCCCCGCGGCGCAACTTACCGCGGGAAGCCGTAAGGCAAATGTTACTGTAAACCATACATAAGAAAAGGAGGCATCGGAATGCTGACATACGTATTGGCAAAAGACGGTACACCGCTGATGCCAACTTATAAGATCAACAAGGTGCGCCGTATGCTGAAGGAGGGTAAAGCGGAAATCGCGGGCCATAAGCCCGGGTTTACCATCCGCCTCCTGTATGAAAGCGGGAAGGGTGCGCAGCCTGTAGAGGTTTGTGAAGATACCGGTTATGGGACAATTGGCGTATCGGTAAAGTCCGAAAAGCACGAGTTCGCCCATGAGGAGTATACGCTTCTTCCGGATGAAAAGATCCGTCACGATGACTGCCGTAAATACAGAAGGACAAGAAGGAACCGCATCAGGCACAGGGCTGCCAAGTTCGATAACCGGAAGAAGGATAAGGGCTGGATCGCCCCGTCACTGGATAATAAGGCACAGCGCCATGTGGATATCGTAACCATGTATAAAAAAGTGCTGCCAGTAACGGATGTGACGTTGGAAGTAGGAACTTTCGATACGCAGGTGTTGGAAGCCGTAGAGGCTGGCAGACCCCTCCCCAAGGGGATCGGGTACCAGTATGGTCCGCAGTACGGGTTTGATACGCTCCGGGAAGCGGTCTTTTACCGGGACGGATACAAATGCATCTGCTGCGGGAAGTCCGCTATTAAGGACCACGCGATTCTTAAGATCCATCACCTTGGATTTTTAAAGGGCGACCACAGCGACAGGATGGGAAATTTGGCCACGGTTTGTTCGAAGTGCCATACACCTTCCAACCATAAGCCGGGAGGAAAACTATATAACCTTAAGCCTAAGCTGAAACCGCTCGGGGGCGCAGCATTCATGAATGCCGTCAGGTGGAAAATTTACAACATGGTTAACGAGCGGAACCCTGGTTTATGCGTCCACATGACATATGGCGCGGTTACAAAACGCGAACGGTTAAGGCGCCATATTGGGAAGATGCACGCCAACGATGCTTACTGCATAGGGCTTTTCCGCCCGAAACATAAAACAAGGGCTGTGGCCTATAAGAAGGTGAGGAGGAACGACCGTATCCTTCAAAAGTTTTATGACGCAGTATATATAGACCGCCGGGACGGGAAAAAGAAGAAAGGCGCGGAGCTTTCCTGTAACAGGACGAACCGCTCTGTTCCGAGGAACAACAGCCGGAATGAACGCCCGTTCCGAAAGGAGAAGGCGTCAAAGGGCCATGTAACGACCCGAAAGGGGCGTACACAGCTGAAACCGGGAAGCCTTGTACTGTATAAAGGGAAGGTAATGACTGTCCACGGCACACATACGAATAAAGGGAAGGTCAACGTAGAATTCACGCAAAAGGCTTCAGATGACAGGAAATCCGCAAATTTAAGCAAAGTAACAATTATCAGGCCTATGTATCAATCCGGGTGGGTGCGCATAGGCTGACAGAAAAAAGAAAGGATGACCGGGCAGGCAGTCTCCGCCTCCGCCACGCCCATTTCTTCAAAGGAAGTTAGTACGGCAGACACCGCACAGCGAAATGGACGTGGTACCCGGCTGGGCACTTTTTATGGAACAAAAAAAAGATGATAGCTTTGTACTGACAGCCCCGGTAGGCGGTCTTCTGAGCATCAGCAAGCTGCGCATCAAAGGCCTTGTCGTCAAGAACCTCGTCGAGGCGGCCATTTTTTGCGGGCTTGCGGTATGGCTCATCTCGATATCCCCACTGACGCTCTACATGAAACTGATACTGTTCTGTGTTTTCTGTGTGCCGCTGGGCGCGTTCGCCATCAACGGAATCGATGGCGAAGACATTGTAATGCACGCCATCCATGTCGTACTGCAAAAGAAAAACGGGAAGGTGTACTATTACGGGCCGCCCAAACCAAAGGCATCACGCAAGAAAAAGACAAATAAAAGACCTGTCAAAGAGAAGAAAAAGGCAAAAGACCCAGAAAGGAGCGCATTGTGGCAATTGGCGGACTTATTGGAAGAAAACGCAAGTCAAAAAAGCCGTTAAGCAAAAGCCGCTCAAGAACAGCGCGCGGCACAACGCAGGAATTCCTGCCCGACATCAGCATTTACAACGGCATGTATATAGTCAAGGATGCAAGGGGGACGCACTACATCAAAGTCCTTCCCCTGAGCGGGGCCCCATTTTGGAACCTGACGATTGACAAAAGGAATTCTGTGCTGCGGCAATACTTTTCATGGGTCAAGACAGCACCGAGGCGGTGGGGGTTCACGACCCTGACCACCGCCACAGATATAACTGAATATGTGACGAACATCAGGATGGATACAATCGGAATGTCGGACAAGCTCCAGCACGAGCGGGACCTGTATATTGACTGGGTCCAGCGAATGTCGGAGACGACGATCACGAACAACTTTTTCTTATGGTTCGAATTTGACCCGCAGGGGAACAAGAAATATACCAAAGACAGGATCGCCAGTGAGCTGGATAATACGGCAGCCGGTATCGCTAATTATTTCCGGCACACACTTAAGCTCAGCGTTACGGTATGGAATTCCTACGAGAAGGAGAACGAATTCCTGGAGGAAACACTGTACAAATACCTCAACCGCGAAAGTCCTGTTACCTACAAGGAGAGATGCAAGCAGGTCATGGAAGACCTTCAGCTCATAAAAGGCGGGGAAGCCGCCTGCAGGCTCGCTGACAAGATCGCGCCGACAAGCGCGGACACCACGAACCCGTCCTTCCTGAGGATGAACGGCAGGTATTACAAGATCATCTATGTAAAACCCTTGACGCGGGCAAGAGAAGAGGTGGCGACATGGCCGAACGTCTTCACCCAATACGGCAAAAACGTCTCTCTGTCGGTCCAGTACGAGCAGATGCCAAAGGACTCTACACTGCATATCCTGGAACAGAATTCCAAGCTGACAGAAGCATCTAAATCGAACAGCACTATGGGTTCCGCGAACAGTGAAAAGGATATGAGCATAACCAACTCCGAGTTCCTTCACGCGCGCATGCAGAAGGACGGAGAGGAACTGTGGCGGACATACATCGTCGCCTGCATCACAGCGAACAGCGTAGACCAGTTGCAGTGGTACGAGGAAAAATTGACAAAGCAGCTGAAAATGTCAAACATGGAGTTCGCGACCGCAACGAACTGCTGCCGGGAAGCTTTCTTCATGACGCTCCCTATAGGATATGCAACGCAAGCCGTAACAAGCAACGCTGAACAGAATTTCCTCACCCAGGGACTGGCGAGCATGTTCTGCTTCTCAGATAATGCCTTAACCGCAAAGAGAGGCGGGGTTCTGGGCATCGGTCCGAACATGACGTCCTGGGTCATAGATCCGTTCGACACGAATATATGCTCGAGCGCGAATGGCTGGGTCAGCGGCAAGACCGGAGCCGGAAAATCCTTTACCATGAGCTGCCTCCTGAGGCACTGGGTCCTGAGTGGTATCAAGATCCGCATGATCCTTCCAAAGAAAGGCGCGGCAGACTACCTGAGAACGACGGAATCGGTTGACGGAACATTTATACCGTTCAAGCCCGGAAGCCCGTATTGTGTAAATCTGTTCGAGATCCGACCGGAAGATAACGAATCTTTCAATGCCCAGAGCCTTCGGAGCAAAAAGATAAGGGACATACGCATCTGGTTCATGATCCGGGGGCGGGACGATGATCCAAAAGAAGCCTTTTCAACAAAGGACTGCGATATGCTATCGACTGTCGTATGCGGGATGTATGATGCAGTCGGAATCACGGAAGACAACCAAAGCATTCTTGACTTCAAGAACGAGGGCAAGCCGTTCCCAACGTTCAGCACCCTCGACAAGCACTGCGTCGAAGAATTAAAGAAGACGACCTGGACGGAGTCGGAAATAAACTCCCTGGACAAGATCAGAAGGTGTATCCGCCCATGCATTTCAGGTGGGGCAAGGAACCTGAATGGACAGACAAATGTCTCCCTGGACAACCCATGGGTCGTGTTCGATGTTGACGTTGACGTATGCGGTGACATGATGCCGGAATACTATTACATTGCTATGGGTATTTGCAAGGCAGACGCGAAACGCGACCAGCTTGAACAGGTCATCCTGTTCTACGACGAGCTCCAGGAAGTCCTGACACCGACAACCGCAAAAGATGTCGCCGAACAGTACTCCACCCTTCGCTCATACGGCTCCGGCGTTTTCTGCGCCACACAGTCCGTCGAGAACCTGAACATCGCATCCGACAGCACAAATGGAAGAGATATAAAGACGACGATACTCGCTAACAGCGATATAAGAATCCTGTTACAGATGAAGGAGAATGAGCTGCCAAACTTGAAAAAAGCATTCTCGTTACAGGATGAAACTCTTGAATACCTGCTGGCGCCCCAAGTCGGGGAAAACATGTACCCGGAACTTACCTCGAACAACAACCGTGGCTGCGGATTGATCATGGTCGGTCCCTACAACCTCTATTTCAGGTCTTGTGCAATGGATACCGTGCGGAACGACGAGCTGGGTTCCGTGGATGACAGGTTCTACGAGTTCCGCTTCTTTAACACAGACGCAAAAATCGCAAAAAAGCTTCAGACACTCTAAAGGAAGGCAAAGGTCATTATGTACGGAACAATAACAGAACAGAAAATATACCAATGCATACAGAAATGCCAGTGCCTGGCCTCGGCCCAGCTCTCGCACCTTCTTGGGTATGACAAGAGCAGTGAAGATGCTGCTCGCCTTTTAGTGGAGATTGCCCACGCAGTCCAGCACCTGGAACTTTCGCGGCAGATAAGCACAGCCCAGCAGAGATACCTGCTTGCGAACAACAGGGTCAGGCTTGACAAGAGCGCTGTGGATGTACTATGGGCAATACTTGATATGTGGGAAAATATACATGGCGGGGAACTGCCACTCGACGACCTGGTCCCAGCGCCAAAAGACTATGCCCCCATAAAATACACGTTCATACAGAATGGCGTGACCAGGTATTTTGCCTTCATTGATGGGATGGAGGCAAGGGCAATGCTCCACCTGCTCGCCGCGAAGCTGCTGTTCATGGGCGCAGGGAGCGACGAAAAAATCAGGTGCTACGTTGTTACGCCTGATGAATCGCTCTTCAGTTTTGTCGAGCTGACGCTTCCGTGCCAGAGCCAGTTCCTTTATCTGAAGCATGATGAAGGAAATGTGCATTTAAAGCCGGATGTAGAAACAGGCAACCAATTTCCTGCACATGACATGAAACGGTATCTTGACCTGGTAAGCCTTTCGGCAAGGCTCAATCTCGGGCCGGAACAAATCGAAAATATGATGAAGATATCAGAGGCTCTTGGGACCATGGGGGTGACAAACGAACGGCTGACAGCGCTTTTAAACCTCAACGAAGAGTTCCGGAAGGCAAATTTGTCCGACCAGCAGGTAAAAATGTTTTTGTCGAAAATCGGTGAACAATTATCCCAATTCAAGTGATGACCATGCTATCGAATGATTACCAAGAGATAAAACGTTTGATCGAAAAACTCAGCTTATTCGGGAAGAAGTTGGAAGATGCCGCTCAAAGCAGGGACATACGTGGTCAGTATACCGCATGCAACGGGCTCGCAGAGCGCGCAGAAAAACTCGCAGTCATGATGCGTTCCATGGTACGGGACTTCCCATTCCAGAGTGACGAGGACGGGATTTTCCTTGTGCCGGAGCGCTTCGCCGGAGAGGAGAGTGCACCTGTGGAGTTCAGCGTCCTTGGGCAGAATACATTCAGGATAAAACTCCCTCCGCTGCTCCCCAAAAGAAGACATCACCCGTCAGCACCCACGGCGAGGCAGTGGTACGAGACCATGTATGGCAGCAGGCTTTACGCATTTTTCGAAGAGCATAGCTGGACGGGCGGAGCCTTCACCATATGGTATCACCACTGCTACAAAGAGATCCGGAAGTCCACGGTCAAAGACTTTGACAATCTGGAGACGAAAGCTTTGACTGACCTGTTTTGCAGATGCCTTCATGCAGACGACCACCCGGAACAGTTCTCATGTTTTGTTGACGGCTGTGAGACAGGCGAAGACTGCACGGAAGTCTATATCGTGCCAAGGAGCCGATTTGCACAGTTGTATACAGAAATCACGGAAAGGGGGTGAATACTAATGCCACGGACATTGTTCGGGGAAGACTCGCCATCAATCAGGCTGATGCAGTATGGGGTCTATGCCGGCTGTGTTCCTTACAATATGTTATCATTCTTATGCAAGAGCGGCCCTTATAAGCTCCGTTCCATACAGAACACCGCAAAAAATCTTCATGAAAAGGGATTCCTGACAGATGATCACATTATGCGCCTGCGCGTCCTGATCCCCACAGAGTATGCCATGGACAGGCTCGGTTCTGAACTTTTTATCGGGGCCAGGGGATGGTATACATACCAACAACGAAAAATCAGACGCCGTATAACCACGAATAAGTCATCGGCACAGGTGCAGCGGAGACATATCAACCAGCTGCTGTCCACGGCTGACGAGATCCTGTTCATCCAATGGGCATTCGCGTTACAGAATGACCAGCTTCTGGCGGGGCTCACTACAGGGATGCTGCCCGGTGAAAAACCGGACGTGAACCACATGAACCTGCGCGGGCACATGAGTTACATGACAGCCTATGAGATGAAGGCAGGGCTTGATAACAACCGCGTTCGCGCCGCGAGCGGGCGCGCGCAGGGATATCTGCTGAGCGGCCCGATTGACAGTGTGACATTTTCCGGCGGATATAATCTTCAGGTCTACAGCTGCACAAGGGCGATGCTCCAGATATCCGAAGGAAGGGAGCAGGATACCCGAAAACTGGTCAATACAGTGCTGGCAAAGCACGGCAACGGGTTCCTGAATGGAGAGATCATCCTTGCAAAAGACACCGGCGACATGCTGCCGCTGCTCTCTGCGGTCCTTCCGGGGGAGCAGGGTTCCAGGCATGAAGCACGGCATTCACTGAAGGTAGACCTGAACCGGCTGGACAACAGGCGCACCTGGTTCCTTCCTCTGACTAAGGAAGGGGCGATGCTCCTCGCAATGCTCCTGACGCCGCTTGGAGAGCTCGCGCTGCAGGTCATGCCGGCCAATTACATACCGGCTGCGACAACGCGAAGGACCATGTCGTTCCTGCATGATTTCTATGATGAGAAATCAGGTGTTTATTACCTGTCATTCCTGACGCCGAACCTGTACCGCCTGAAACGCTTCGTGAATGCAGCAATGCAGATGCCGAACGACAAGTTCAAGATCGTATGCTTCGATATCCTGGCAGACGCAGTCGAGCAATATATCCAGATACTGTCAGACGCGAACAATATATCCGTCGAAGTATGGAGCTTCGACAAGAGCGAGATAATATACAATTATACAAGAGAAAAGATCCGGAAACAGAAAGAGGCAGAGGCGGAAATGAACGAAATGAACGCCTCGTCCCAATAAAGGTAGCTATGGCCGAACGGCCTTGCAATACAAAAACGAAAGGAGAGTACGCATGACACAGGAAGAACGTACCTACACGGAAGAAATTGACACTGAGGACATGGAAGGCACAGACGCACTGCTCGAAGAACAGGCGCCCAAGATGGAAAATGAGTCCGGGGCAGACCCGGACAACGCATCCCCCGGCCAGACAGAAGACGAGGGCACGCTCGACGAGGATACGATCGACGAGGAGGATATTGACGAAGCGCCAATCGACCTTGGCATGGTATATGGCGCCCCTGAAACAGAAGAAAGCAAAACTGAAGCTGCGGAGCAGCTTGAGCGTATGAGTTCCGCCATTGACGCGCAGTTCACAGAAGACACCCCTGACGGAGGAAATGAAAAAGAGCAAGAAGCTCCATCTGCACAGGAACGCACAGGCAGGCGCCAGCGGAGACGCCGCATCATTCCCTACAATGGAAGGGAGCTGCAGACGCAGACATCCCAGGCACAGCGCAGGGAAACCATGTCCAGATGGACCATGTATGCACGGAACCGCAAAGTACAGTCAGGCACCGTTTTGAAGTACAAGATGGGACAGGTCACGGCAGGCGATACGACGACCACGCTCCCCATCCTCTACCTCAGTACCAGTGACGGCGTCACTGTCAAGATCCCCGTCAATCACTATACAAGGCACAGGATCACCGAAGGGATCAGTCCGGAAGTCCTCCGGAACTGGTCACCCGCAGAGCATATGCAGAACCTCCGCTCTGTGGCAGCCCACCGTCTCGGAAATAAAGAAGTGGAATTCTTCGTCACACGATTTGACCCCGAGACAATGGAAGCGTATGGTGACAGGGTGCCCTACCTTGACATGAAGAAGCAGGCGACCTTCGGACAGAGAAGAGGAAGGACCGGCACTGTGGACGGCACGGTTGTCGAAGTCAAGGTCATCTACGTCACAACCAATCATCTGTGCGTAGAATACGGTGGAGTCGAGAAGTCGTTGGGCTTCGCGGAAGTAACAGGCAGGAGGAGCTATGGAACGACCATGGCAGAGTATCTGATCAAAGCCTACAACCTCAGAGACGAGGATACAGGATTGCCAATCACAGCGGCTGACATCCCGAACAGGACTTTCCTCGCTGTCGTCCATGTTCTCAGAGACGGTGACGGTAATTTCGTTGACGCTACATTCAACCTGGCAGAAGCGAAGAGCATACAGGCAATGGACATCTTTGCGAGCCAGCTCGATCGTGGAGACCGCGTGAATGTCACCATCACGAACATCTCTCCCAATGGCTCAATCTTTGGAGTGATCTGCGATACCGACCTCCCGGTACTGCTGATCAGCAGGAACAGTAACACAAGGATCGTGGTGGGAAAACGGTACACGGCTGATATTTCAAACAGACCGTCCATAAGCGACGAAACAGGACAGTGGCTGATCCGTGCACGCCTCGGCTCCATGATCCCGGGATGATTCTATCAACACCATGACGATTCCAGTATGCCCGGCGCGATGCTGGCGGCTCCGCGCCGGGCATACAGAAGGGAAGGCCCCATTGTCAAAATTTCTACGAGTTTTCATCACATTCCTGGTCTGTATATGTACGGCAACCACCTTTTCCGGGTGTGGCGAAGGCATCATATATCAAAAAAAAGAAGAAGTAGCAGACCAGTATAAGGTGGTTGACGAGAACAGCCTTATGCCGAAAATATACTACATCAAAGATGGAACCAGGTTCTATCCGCTTGCAGGCACGGAAGTCGCGCAGACTGATACGGTGCCGAATCCCGCGAATGACTTCCTGATATACCCTGAGACGGTCATGGAGAAGGTCCCGACCCTCTACAAGAACGAGACCATCTGCATCAAGCAGGGAACATCATCAGGACTGTCATCGCTTCCGGTCATCCGGTACAAGAACGTCGGTTATACGACAGGGATATACGGTCTGGCATATGATGCCACAATGGGCTACTATACAACGTCAAACGATTCCGTATCCAAGCAGTCCTCTGCATACGAGGTGATAAGCAACCTTGTGACTGCAGACAGTTTCTCCGTACGTTATGTGGATAACAACGAGTTCAATGTATCAAAGAGCGGTACGATCCTCGGATTGGAAAAAGGCGGGTCATATACACTTGACCTTTACGCCGGCACCAATTACGCTCCGGTCAAGATATCCGCAGATGTGGTCCTGTACCAGTCATCTGAGGGATTCGCCCTGCACGACGGCGTGCTGACAAAACTTGGGTACATGGCTTTCAAAATGCCGGATGGCGCCAAGAGCGGGTATTACAGGGTGTCAAATTATGTGTTCCGCTATATCGAAGACACTAAAACACAGGTAAAAGAAGAATATGACATGAATGTCCCTAATTCGTTCGAGGGCATTACCTATGCAATAGATGACACAATGCAGCCGGAAGAAAAAGATCAGGCATTCTCCACGACGGACCTGACGAACAGCGTCAAGATAAACTTCAGTTACAGCAACTCGGACGCAGTGCTCATGGAAGCATGTGTCATATCCCCCTCAGGGAAAGAAACAAGCTTGAAACTGGACCCGAACAACATGACAGTGACCAGTTTCAGCCCGACAGAGAGTGGCCGCCATACACTGCGGATCAAGGGCCTGAATACGAGCAGGATATCTGCCGAGTTCCATATGGAAGAAGGTACACCGACACAGGCACCGACGCCAACGCCGAAACAAACACCTACGCCCGAACCGGAACCGGTACAGGAAGAACCAGAAGACACAGAGCCGCACCTCGATACCTACGTGGAAGACGAAAGCGTTTATACATATACGGACGAGAACGGAAATGAAGTTGAGGTCCATGTGAGCAAACAGGTACAGGAAGAATATGATGGGAAAAAAGAATAAATTCAAAAGAAAGGCCTTGGCAAAAAGCTTTCTCCCGCTGCTGAGCCTGTTCATTGTGTTCGTGCTATTACAGGCACTCCTTCCCGAACCACCATCCTATCCGGTCTGGTCATCTGCCGTTCCCGACCAGATGGCAGTCGTGCAGGGGACGGACGGCAGTGTATTCATTGTCCCTGAGGAAGCGACCAGGTTCCAGACGGTAAAAAGCACGAACCGGATGACAAATATTGATAACGGGTATGCCCTCAGGGGCCGGGGGTGTGCCGCATACGTGCTGAGGAACAGGTACGCGGTTGAAGAAGTAGAGTTAAAAGGGCAGTATACAGAGCAGGAGCTGGTCGATGACATCGAGACAGTCGGGCACATCCGGATCCTGGATACGGCTGCCGTAGCGTCCTCGACACGCCCTTACAGGAAGATAACGAAGACCATATATACCTGCAGGGCAGAAGCGCTCTATAACGCGGAATACTTCAACAGCTACAGCGGGTATCTGTCAATCATAAAAAAAGACGATGTTTACAAGATACTGTTCGCTGGTGTCGCCGGAGGCACAGCGTCAGACGCTCTGGGCAGTATCGTACAGAGCCACCAATACCGCGAGTACGCCCTCCCCGCGCACAACGAAGGAACAGCGGAGCAGGAGACCGAGGAGACATCCAGCCTGAAAAGCTCTAAAGTGAACCCCGGCATGATCGGGAAAGCAGGCGTTACGTACCGGGACAGCAGCGGCGCGCACACCGTTAATATCGGCGTGACCATGACGGACATCTTCTATATTGACACGCGCGACCTGCGAAAGGCACTGATCAATGCGGGGAATACCGAATGCCTGCCTCCAAAAGAGGATGAAGGGCCTTTCGTAATAGCTGAGTTCAAGATCGACGGCATGGGAAGGGACATGACCTCCGCGCTCCCGTTCATACGGGTAAGGGTATCAGATACCGAAGGGGACACTGCTGAAAGAGGAACTTACATACTGTCTCAGACAGACACGCAGCTCAAAGTATTTTTCAAGGCAGACAAAGACAAAGACCTTTCCGTCAAGGTCGGGAACACAGGGCTGCGGATCGACTGCAGGCCGCGCACAGTTACGAAAGGAGAGTAAAAACAACATGAGCGGTTACGAGATATTTCCTCTGGATGAATTCCGCATTCTGGGTCCGGATATTATCAATGTCAACGATGACAAGGATCTGCCGGAGAAACCCATGGTCAAATGGTGGTGGGGGAACAAGCATAACGCGGACGGGTCAGTATCCAGGCTGACCACCACGATTTACCTGTTTCTTTTTAACAGCATCAGGAACGGGCTGTGCAAGGCAGTGATCTCCATGGACACGCAAGGCAACTTCGGTCTGAAAGTCTACAACAAGCACAATGCACCAATCGAAAATATATCCTGGAAAGCCGGTAAAAAATGACCTAAGGAGGCAGAAAAATGTTTGATGCGATGCCGACCACGGTATTAGTCGAGCGGAATAGTTACGCAGTGCCACTCGTACTGGCGGCGTGCCTGCTGTTCTATATCACAGGGCGCATCCTCGTACGTATGCAGCGCAGGCGTTTCTGGGTATATACATCCACCGCAGACACGGAAATAAAAAACATGTTTATTAAAGCAGAACTATGGCTGGCAAAAAAAATAAAAGCCGGTCTGAAAAACACAAAAAAGAAAGGAAGCAGCGTATGAAGAAACATGTCAAAAGAATCACAACAGCAATCGTCACAGCCTGCATGTGCATCATGATGATGGGTGTACAGGTATTTGCCTCCAATGGCGGTCTGAGCACGGATACTTCCGGCTCACAAGGCGGACTCCTGCCAGTATTAACACAGGTCACGAACATCGTTTTCGTACTGTCGCTCATCCTCGGCGTAGCAGCCGTTGTCGCGATTCCGGTCGCATTGACGATAAACCGCCGCAAACAGAACAACTTCAATAACTCTGCCGCAGAGGATGATACAGATGAAGAATACGAAGAAGACGAGGAAGACGAAGAATAATCTTTTTGGCTAATGCGACGAAGGGGGCGATATCTGCCCCTTTTTCTATGCACCATAACAGCTGTGCGTCACTGTTGAAGAACTATAGCGTCGCATTCTCGTGTCTTCAGTCATGAGTTAGACGCCAGGAAGACGATAATCTATCATATTGCCTATAAAAAGGAGGTGTTCGCAGTGAAGCTCATAAATGCCTAGCAGGAGGTCTGACGTTTTTTACTTTCACCGTGAAAGAACCAGTGTCAAAAACAGGACAGTACCACTCCACATTCCCCACGTTGCAGTTAATAAAATTACTTTTATTGTATTCTCGACAAAATACAATTAAATGTATATAATTATATTGTCGTTGTTAAATGATTAAAAACACTTAAACCATAAAGGAGGGTACATATGGAATGACATTACGCAAAAAAACTAAAAAATCAAGCTGTCGTGCTACGGCTGTAGTGATGGCGCTCATGCCCGGCGTGACATCGCCGACGACCGCCACTGTCGTAGCGGCATCAGAAATCGGAACGGTTAATTCACAAATAGCAAAAACAACAGTTCCGACCGCCGAAAGTGCCGTCGAAGAGGCTCTGGCCCAGCAAATATCTTCGCCTCCGGAAGAGGAACAAAATGAAGAAACGGTTCAAGATGATCCCGGGGGAGGCGGGCAGGATGAACCGCAGCCGGATACCGTAACAGAAGAAAGCCCGACGAACAACGACGATACACAAGGGACATCCGGTTCGCCAACCGAACCAATCGACACGCCGGCAGACCCTACAGACGCTCCAGAAGAGCCGACACAGGAACCGGACGAGCCTGTCGCGGAACCGACAGAAGCCCCGGCAGAGCCAACGGACATCCCTGTGGAACCGACAGAAGCTCCGGCAGAGCCGACGGACATCCCGACTGAAACAACGCCAGGACCCACGCAGGCCCCCACAGCTGTCCCAACGGAAACGCCGGGCATTGCGCAGGGTGAAATGACCGTAGTAAGCGATGCGGAGACAGAGCAGAAAACCCAAACAGAGACAGCTGTTATAAGCGCCTTTTCAAGACCTGCGCCAAGCAGTGCAGCGGCAGCGCCGGAAAGCCAGGGGGCGGGTGATGTGCAAAGCCACACAGCCTACAACGACATGTCCTATGTCTACATTCCGCCCGCTACGAACCGGTCAACGGCAGCCGTAACGAGGAACAGCCTTTTTACGGTAGTCCCCAAAAAATATCTTAGAGTATCCACTAAAGCGAAGGTCTATGGATATCTGAACGTACGTGAATCCACGAGCCTGACATCGAGGGTCGTTGGCGCTCTGTATCCGGGAGCCGTGTTCTACGACCTTGGGGAAATCACTCCTGACGACGGAACGAAGTGGCATTACATCGAAGCCCTGGATACGCACGGGAACATTATCAGGGGGTACGCCTCATCGGATTTTGTAGAATCCCTGCCATTTGGCACAACGCCGAAAGAAGACTGGACAAAAGTAAAAAGATTCATTTCTGAAAGCTACAACAATGCCTTCTTCGACACATACACAACGACACAATCAGTTCTCCTCAAGGTAGAGAACAGGAGCGGGATCCGGGATATGCTTTTAAAATATGCAGAACAGTTCCTTGGGAATCCCTATGTATGGGGCGGTGAAGACCTTGTTAATGGAACTGACTGCTCCGGCTACACGCGCGGTATTTACAGACACTTCGGATATGAGCTTCCACGCTGTTCCTATGAACAGGCAGAAGTAGGGACGAAGATCCCATACGAAGAAGCCCAGCCGGGAGACCTGATCTTTTACATGAGGGACGGGCGAGTATACCACGTCATGATCTATTACGGAAACGGGCAGGTCATACATGCGTCTTCCTCGACGACAGGTATAATTATATCATCTGTCAACGTGGACAAGGTATGCTGGGCTGTCCGTATCATCAATGATATTGATGCTGATACGACCCCGAGATACCTTACCAGTTCCAAAGCCGGTTCGACACAGGCTTCCGACCTGGTATCGACCGGAAGGCTCGCATACATGGGTGATGCTTCCGCTCAGCAGAAGATCATCGAACAGCTGGCAGCGGCCTCGGAGACCGCCATGCGCGAGACAGGCTTTAAGCGCTCTATACTGATCGCACAAGCCATTCAGGAATCCGGCTGGGTATCGTTCTCGAACCCGGTCGATGGTGGAATCGTCCCCGAAGACAACAATATCCTCGGCATGAATGAAGACCTGAACGGTCATCCGATGACATACGCAAGCGGAGCGGCGAGCAGGATCGTCCCGCAGTGGAACGGATATGAAGATGTCTGGGGAGCGGAGTCGATGAGGGTATATGAAGACATCGAGTCCTGTTTTACGGATTTTGCATCCTTCAGGATGAACAAGCACCCGGAACTCCAGGGCATGACCGATTATGACGATTACCTGCATCTTGCTGTCCTTGGGTACGCAACAGACCCGACGTATGAAGCAAGCCTCAGGCAGATCATCAGCCAATACGGGCTCACGCAGTATGATGTCCTTGCTGAAGAGGAACCAGTCGATTACGCAAGCTTTACCAAGGAATCAGAATCAGCAGCACAGGGAGACCAAAGGGCACAGCGGGAAGTGATCAAGGCATTGAAGGAAGTAACGTCACTTGAGTTCAAATCCTGCGGAATAGCACCGTCCCTCCTGATCGCAGATGCGATCAGCGGCGATTGGTGCACTAATGCACCGGAAAACTCCAACAACATCTATGGGGTCGAGGCAGACGAGGAATGGACAGGCGATACAGTCGATGTCATGCTCGGCACGACCGGAAGGCGGCAGTTCTCAAAGACGCTCAAGGTCTACGATTCCCTGACAGATGCGGTCATAGATTACGCGGAAACGCTCAAAGACGGTGCCCCTGAACTGGTCGGCCTTGTAGATCCGAGTGATATTGCTTCACGGCTGACGGCAGACAGCTCATTTACCGAACTGTATGCGAAATACAACCTCGGAACAGCTGATAAAGACCCGATGTTCCTGAACGCTCAGAAAGCAGGAGCGGGCACCACGATATCCACTGCCGACCACGCGCAGTACACGCAGGAAGACCTGGAACTGATCTGGGCGATTGTCGCACAGGAAGATGATGGGAGCTATGAAGGCGCTCTGGCGGTCATCAGCTCGGCAATGAACAGGGCGGACACCAATTACGGAGCATATGGCACGACCGCACTTGAACAGCTTACGGCTGACGGCCAGTACTGCTACTCACCCAAAGTCTCTGACCCCTCGTTATGGCAGAGGAGGCTTGGCGGAAATGTTCCCGAATTTGTCAAGCAAGCCGTAGAGGACTGTTTGACCAAAGGCATAAGAAACAACGAGTACCTGAACTTCAGAAGTTCGAACCGCACTGGCGATTATGTTCAGATTGGCGGGAACTGGTATTTTTGATTCCTACGCGGGGAAAAAAATTACGCGGGAAAAAAGAAAAAAATAAAAATACCGTACATGCGCCCGGTACTGATAGTCAGTGCCGGGCTGTGAAATAAAGGAGGCAAAAGAAAATGCGGACAAAACAAATCACAACACTTGTCATGGCCGCTGCACTGGCATTATCGTTATCGACGAACGCCTTTGCGGCAGCCACGTCACCTGCAACCACGTCACTTACAACAAGTAAGGTATCTGCTGCCACAGACGCAAAGGCGGCAGGCACTGTCGGGAAAGCATTAAAAGCACAGCTGAAAAAGAACGATGCCACCATCCCGCAGAGCAGCGACCTGAGCGAGGAACTTGTGGGGAGTGACGCCACAGGCGGAGCAGAATCCGGTGAAAGCGGTTCTGAAACTCCGCAGGTCGTCATGAAAAAGGTCGTTTACAACTATCCCGAAGGGAACGTAGACAGGACCGAGACATATGAATATGCCGAAGGAACACCGATGCCGGAATGCAAGGGAACTCCGTCTAGGACAGGATATGAGTTCAAAGGATGGCTCGATACAACTGCAGACGAGAACACAACCGTAAGAACAGCAGACATGCAGCTCTTGTTCCACACGGTCAGCGCGAAGTATATGCTCGACGGCGAACCCATTGACGAAGCTGCGGCTGCTGAAAAGGGAATGTCCGTCACGATCAGCAAGACTGAGGCGTCCACGGGCGACCAGATCGAGATGCAGGCAACCGAGCCGGAAGGATTCGTTCTGGATTCCCTTATCGCGGTAGACATTAACGGAACAGTGCTGACAGGTGCGTCGTTCGTCATGCCTGATGCGGATGTCGTTATCACGGCGTCGTACAGCACGAAAGAACCGGAGCCGGTACAGGCAACTGTCACATATCAGGGACTGGATGGCGCATTCGAGACAAAGGTATTCATTGCCAACGTAGGCGACCCAACACCGCAGTTCACACCGGAAATCTCTCCTGATTTTACAGGCGGCACGTTTAAGGGATGGGATCCCGAAGTCGCTGAGACAGTTACCGGCGATGTGACATATGTCCCTGTCTTTGAACAGGAAGAAGAGCCGGAGAAGAAATCTTATGCGCTTACACTTGTCGTCACCGGCGGTCCTGGAAGCAAGGTATCCGCAAAGGCGCAGGGACTGAAAGGCAACACGATTCCGGAAGGAAATACTGTTACCCTGACCCTCACGCCGGCAGCGGGATATGAAGTCGATTCAATCGTCGTTACCCCGGAAGACGGAAGTACAGTCACCGTTAACGAGGACAACACGTTCACAATGCCGTCCTCTAACGCAAAAGTGAACGTAGCGTTTAAGCGCACCAAGACCGATGACCCCGGCAAGACGGATGATCCGGGCAAGACCGATGACCCCGGTAAGACAGATACTTCCGAGAACACCTCAGGCAGTTCCAACGGCAGTACAGGCACTGGCAGCACGTCAGGCAATACGTCCGGAAGCACTGGCTCAGGAACCACGATCCGGACAAACACGAGTACATCCGGCAGCACGTCGGGCAGCAAGACCGTAACACTGAAAGGCTCCAACTCTTCTAATAAAACAGAGACTCCGAGCAAGGTCACGACATCGACCGTAACGACATCCAAGGTCGTCAAGACAGCAGACAGCACAAAGACCGGTGACTATCCGGTGGCTGTATACATGCTTATGACCGGACTCCTGTTCGCGGCAGCCATGTTCGCACGCAGAAAAGCAAACGCATAATGACAAAGGATTTGCATGCATAAGTGGCGGGCATAGGAGGATACATTGCCCCGACCACTGAGCAACAAACTATATGGGGGGAGACGTTCTTATCTGTAGTGAGCTGCAGATAAGAATCGCCTCCCTTATATATTGCAAAATCCAGATACTGAGATGAGGGGAGAAGGGAAACCAATAAAAAATGGAAAAGCGAAACAAACAATTTCGTTTGATTCCAGCATTAGCATTGTTGTTGCTGTTGGTAATAGCAACCTTCGCGGAACCGGTAGGAGCAGCCGAGGATACAAAAGTCCATTTCCTGTGCGTCACGGGAAACAAAGGTGAAGACGCGATACTTCTTGAGTCGGATGGGCGATTTGGGTTCGTTGACTGTGGTTACTGGAAATCCGGGGAACAGATCTTGGAGTGTATTGAGGAGCTTGGAGTTACAAAAGACAATTTGGAATTTATCATTGGTACGCACGCCCACGCGGACCATATAGGATTCCTCAACGACCTGCTGGACACATACAGACCGGAACGGATCTACCTGATGCCGTTCGACAGTTCCTGTCTGACAGACCCCGCACAATGGAAGGACAAATCATGGGCGAACGCAATGCAAAAGGCTGACCGGCTGGGCATACCGGTCATTGATACTTTTTCAGAAGGGGCAGGTGAGCGCCCATGGATCTTGAAGAAGCGTTCGAACAGGTACACTGCCTCACCGCACTTCTCATTCGGTCAGGCGGAGATAGATATCTATAACTACTCACAGTCCTACCGGACGCAAAAGGTCGAGAATGCAAACGACACGTCGCTCGTCGTCAAAGTCACTGCGGGCGGACACACCGCACTGATAACAGGGGACCTGTCAAACGCCCCCGGGATCGGCACGGACCCCGGCTATGATGAAACTGCAATAGCGGAGGAGGTCGGCCATGTTGACGTCCTGAAACTGCCGCACCACGGATACCGCTGGTCAGATACGAACGCCCCGCAGGACCTGCAAATGTTTTCTCCGCAGTGGTTCATACAGACAGGTTCAACAGATATGCTGGATTACCAGTATGATAATGCCGAGACCATGAACGAGATATTGGAAGAATGCAATAACGGTTCAAGATACGCAGCCACGGCATGGTATGACAAAAAGCTGATCGGAAGGGACGGCCTTCCCGCGATCACCTTGGACATGGGTACGCTGGAGTCCAATCTGAGCGATAAGGTAACGATCGCAGCTGTAGACAAAGACGGACATGTGCACTGCTTCACGGCAGGCTCGCTGGAAAAGCAGATGCCGTCCGGCAATACAGTGTGCTTCTCCAATGGGAAAAAGAACACTTCCAACGAGGAACATTTCGCGAAATGCGCTTCCGGCATTTATGCGCTGAACAGGGACAACAGGATCCTGTCCGGGAAAGTCCGCATAAAAGGAACCACATACCTCTGCCTTCCGGAATACGGGGTCTGCTCCCGCATTTCACAGGCAAAGGGTCTTCAGGACACCAGCATGAACCCGGAAATGATGCTCAACCCATTGGAAATAGCACCATTGGAACCGGATGTCACCGAAGGGGTCTACCCCCGATGGGATCAGGACGGCATGCTCGAAAAGCTCAATGCCTATCGCGCAGACAACGGCCTTCCCGCGCTGAACCTCAAGGCAGACAACGACTACGCCAAAAAGAGGGCAGTGGAATACGAGCAGAATGATACCGTCATGAGAAAAGACGAAGTCGTCATCCCCTCCTATCTGTCATTGTCGGTGGACGACGCACTGTCGCGGACGGCTGGCAGCGCACAATACAGGAACGTGTATCTCGGAGATTATGAAGAGGTTGAAATGACCTGTTACATCTACCCGTGGGCGGATGCCTATGCGACCGTCTATGTCATGGAATTTTACTCGGCTGACGGGGCGAACATAGGAGAGATCGATGAACAGTCCGAAATATCTCCAGACATTTCGTCCGAAGAGAAAGACACGGAATCAGAAACCGTATCCTCCGCCGAAGGACTTGACGAGATAACGGAGCCGGCAACGGATACTCAGGACGGAAACGAAGCTGTAACAGAAAGCGCAGGGGAAGCCGGAGATGCAACTGTCGATGTCCCGCAGGAGGCAGATATCCCAAATGACGCGGAGGAACAGCAGACGGAAGAAGGCGAGTCAGATGTCAATGAGCAGTCATCCGACCCGGAAGAACTTTCACATCTTTTACGGGAGAACAACCGCCTGCTCAGCAGGCTAATCGCTTTACTGGAGGAACTGCTCAATACGCATTTCTTATAAATTCATTTATCTGTTAATGTATGCATTCAAAAAGAAAGAGGTGGTCACTATATCTGGTGATAAAATCCATCAGAACAACTATATTTAGTAAAAATATCTTGATTTTCTCTTGCAAAATACTTTTCTCTCTCGTATACTCGGAAGTATAAATTAATTATATTTAAATAAAGCTAATTAAATTCATCAGAAAGGGGGTGGAAAATCTATGGCGAATAACGTTCCATCATGCTTACAGACTATGCGCAGGGCAGGACGTCGTCCACAGCCTAAAGAAGTTCCCATGGATCCGTTTATCCCGGTCACAAGCAACGAGATCTATACCGTATTCTTAAGGATGAACAACTATCAGGAAATGTATGAAACTCAAAAGAAACAGATCTGTGCTGACATCAATTCCGCTTCACAGGGAGGCGATGGGAATGCAATGCTGCAGCAGCGGCTCGACTTGGTAGGCAATCAGGAAAGGAAGTTCACAACGATCGTTTACGACATTACAAGATTACTGAGCGAAGACGACCAGGCGCTGTACAGGGAACAGTTCCTGGAAGGACAGAAAACATCAGAAATTGCTTATCACAGGAAGGAACAGCCTGCTGCCATATCCAGAAAGATCACGGAGATCATCAACAGGCTTATACAGAATAGTTCCTATACGGCACTCGAAGAAGCGGTTAATTGAAGCTTTCACCGTGAAAGTATAAGAAGAGAGAGAAAAGTATTTATGAAAGGAGGACCGCGCAAACGCGGAGCGGTTCGATTCTTACGAACAACAGGACCGCTATCATTTACTATCATTTATGGAGAACGACAACAAGGAGAAAATTTTTAACACGAAGACACTGGCGAAGACAGCGGCGGCAGTTGCCGTATCAGCAGCGCTGCTCTCGGGACGCACAGAACTCGTAATGGCGGATACGTATGAAGGGGATAACGCCAATACGGATGCAAGCGAGGACACGACCCAGACACCGGCTGTAAGCGAGCCGGAGACAAAGGAAGCCGCAAAAGAACAGTACGATTCGGCATCGGCGGAAGAGCGTTCGGCGGCTTCTGCGATGGTAGCGGCCAAAGAAGCGGACGAAACAGCCAGCAGGGCAGCTGCGAGCGCAGAAGCAGCCGAGCAGAAAGCATCCGCCGATGTAGAGAAAGCCGAAGCCGAAGCAAGGAACGCAGTAGAAGAAGCGAAGACGACTGCGTCCGAATCAGCAGAGAAGGCAGAAGCCCATGTGGAAGAGACAGCACAGGAGGTGCAGGACGCCGAAAAAGAAGTACAGAAAGCATCCGATAACGCGGCGGCAGCCAGTGACAACGTAAAAGAAGCAGAAAAGACCGTCAGCGATACGGAATCAAATACATCCGAAACAGAAGACAGTGTCGCCGAAAAAGCAGACGCACTGTCCCAGGCAGAGAAGAGCGAGGCGAGGGCAGGAGAAGGGCTTACAGAAGCCGAAAAGGCGGTTTCCAAGGCGGAAACGAATATAGCAGACGCAGAAGCCGCCCTGTCCAAAGCCAAAGACACAGAAGCCCTTCGCGAGAAGGATGTGCAGGCAGCCAAAGACGAAGTAGAAAGAACAGAAGCAGGTCTCGCGGCGGCAGAAGACGCATATAAAAACGCCGAAGCGACCGCTGCCGAAGGAAGCCCGGAATACACAGCCCTCAAGAAAGGGGTCGATGACGCAGAGCGCAACGCATCCGATGCAGAAAACAATGTTTCGGAAAAAGCGCAGGAACTCGACACGGAAAAAGAATCCAAAGCCGATGCGGAGAAGGCTGACGCCGACGCAGAAAAGTCCCTGTCCGAAGCCAAAGCTGAAAAGTCAGCCGCCGAAGAAAGAGTTGTACAGGCCAAGACAGAAGCTGGAAAGGCGGATAAAGAAGTCCAGGACAAGAAGGACGCCCTTGACAGTGTATCCGCGCTTGCTGCCCGGGCAGAACAGGCGGTCAATGATGCGAAGGACAGTCTCGCAGAGACCGTAGAAAAGATCAACGCGCTGGACAAAGATTCCCAGTCGCTCCTCCGGGCACTGGAGACCGCACAGAAAAACGCCAGCGACGCAGCCACGGCTTACAATGCCGCCAAAAAGCAGTTGGGCGACGGCTCGTTCGCGTTCTTCGAGGAGATGGGTGCGACGCAGGCGCTCTCGTTCCTTGAGAATTCGCCCAATTCCAAGCACACTTTTCGCGGTGATGCCAAGGACGCAACAAGCCTTGACAACATGCTGTACGCGATCGAGCTCCTGGAGAGGTGCAATGAGCTCAGGGCGAAGGACGGACTTGCCCCGCTAAAGACGTCCGATACGGCAATGGCAATCTCGCAGGAACTGGTCAATGCCGAAGATTGGGCCGGAACAGCGCGTGGCGGGATCGCAGCCTCACAGAACATACTTTGGTCGAGTTCCAGCGGAAAAACACTGAACCCGTACTACTACTGGTACAACCGTGAGAAAAAAAATGTGCTTGCCAACAATGGCGGCCAGACGGGCCATTATGAAAACATCATTGACCCGGGATACACGGAATCCGGCACCGCTTATACGACAAGGAAGGCGAACCCCGATCAGCTGTATACATGGAACCAGACATTCCTTGGAGGCGTCTATCAGGAGACGGGGGATGTGCTGTACGAGGTGGGCGAATACAAGGCGCGTTTCCTTGATTACTGCAACAGATTAAAGGAAAAGATCAAGAACTGCGGAGATGCGCTGGAGAACGCGAAAAAGGCACTGGCGCAGGCAGAGGAAGACGCATCTGATTCCAGCAAGGCAGAAAAGCGCCTTCTGGATGAAAAGTCGATGAAAGAAACTGCCGTACGGAAAGCAGAGACATCCTCCGGCGCGGCAAAGAGCAACGTGGAAACGGCAAGGAAGGCGCTTGAAAACGCATCGGCTGGCGCCGATACCGCCTACGCCAAAGTAAAGGACGCAGAAGCAGCTGACGAAGAGGCAGGAAAAGCCCTTGCCGCTGCCCAGGAAAGAAAGAAGGAATGTGAAGCTGCTGTCGAAGACGCAGAGCTTCGTGCAGAAAAGGCAGGAGCGGCGCTTGACGAAGCAAAGGACCGCCTCAGGGAAGCCCAGGATGCCCTGCTTGAACGTCAGGCAGATTTCGAGAAGCTTTTCAAGGATGTCGCAGTCAGGCAAAAAGAAGTTGACTCCGCGAAAGAAGCATTCGATTCCGCTGCCAAGTCCCTGAAAGAAGCAGAGGCCGAGCTGAGCGCCGCCCGTAAGGAGACCGCAGAAAAAGCGCAGGCAGTCACAGCCGCCAAAGCAGAAAAGGCACAGGCGGGCGATGCTCTGAAAGAGGCAGAAAAACTCCTTGATGAAGCCAAGGCAGAAAAGGCACAGGCGCAGGACGCCTACAGCAAGGCGCTCATCGTGATCAAGCCGCTCAGGGATGCCAGGGATGCGCTTGCAAACGCAAGGGCGGAACTTGAAGAAGCAGTCCTGCGGCAGTCAAATGCGGAAAAGTCCCTTAAAGAAGCAGAAGCGGCACACGAGACAGCAAAAGAAGACAGGGAACGGGCAGCGGCACTCCTTAACGCCGCCCTTGTCCTGGACTATGACGGACTTCTCCATACTCCGGCAGCCGATCCCGCGTTCCAGTACCTCAACGGACTGTTCTCGCGGATCCTGGAGGCAAAAGAACGGCACGAGGCAGCAGTCGCGGATCTTGTGGCTGCGCGCGAAAAGGCTTCCTCCGCTGCGGCTGAGTATAAGACGAAGACCAACGCATGGACAGAAGCAATGGCAAAAAAGACCATCGCGCAAGACAGGTACGAACGTTTCCTCGAACTGGAACGAGCGAAAAATGCTGCAGGTGCCACGGCGGCGGGAGAGAGAACCGTTCTTACCGCTACGGCCGCAAGGTCCAGCTCGAACAGTGTTCTGGACGGCAGGGGGACGCGCATCGCTTCATCGGTACAGACAGGTGACATCAACGGAACGGGGTTCCTTGCCGGACTTGTTGCCACATTGGCGGCAGGCCTGCTCGCATTCAGGAAATCGAGGAGGGATGACCCGTCCTGAAAAGCTGCGGGGCTGGCTGAAAAAAGAGCCCGCTCCGGCTGTATGCCGGAGCGGGACTTTATATGGAGTCATGATGAAGAAACTTTGATTTTCTGGTGTTCATTTGGAGGCGGGAAGCCCTTGCGATTGTGTATGGGATGAAAGCCTCCTTCTTTTCTACTATGCAGACAGACAGGCCCGCATAAAAAACGCAAAAATAAAAAAAAGTATTTAATTGCAATAAATTGTGATATAGTATAATATAATTATGTGATGAAAAAGTGAAAAAACCATGACGAAAAAAATTTATACATTCATATTTGTGATATGCGTTATCACGGCTCTTGGCATCACAGGATTCCTTGGCCACCATTTTTTGAACGACAGGCAGTCCGCCAGGGAATACGATACCTATAAGGAAAACGTGTCGCCTGCGCCCCTGCCAAACAGCGCAGAAGCAGGACCAAAATCGGAGAGCACATCCGGGCAGGAGGATTCCGGACAGAAAGAATCCCCGGAAAGCCCGGCAGGGCAGGAGACCCATGAGAGTCCCTGGCCGGAGCCTCCCACGGTCAACTGGGATTCATTCGAAGACCGGGTGCTGGCATGGATCGAAGTTCCCGCTGTAGGGATCGGCTATCCGGTCGTACAGGCAGAGGATAATGCATATTATCTGCGCCATACCCCGGGCGGGGAGTACCGGTTCGCGGGGAGCATCTTCCTCGACCACGAGAACGAGCCTGACTTCCTCGACCTCAACACGATCATCTATGGGCACAACATGAATGACGGGAGCATGTTCGGCAGGCTGAAGGAAATGGGAAAGCAGAGCGTCTATGAGACCTACCCCTATTTCTGGATATGTACGCGCACGAAGAACATGCTCTACCAGATCATCAGTGTCCATCCAGCGCAGACAGAGGGTGACACCTATACCCTGTTCGATGCGCACACGACCAGCCAGAGCCCCGATTTCATTGAATGGGTGCAGGGCGAGGTCAATAAATCAGAAGTGACAGCCACCATGCCCCAGAACGACAAAGGGCGTGTCGTTACCTTATCGACCTGCATATCAGGGAATACCCGGAGAGTCGTTCAAGGGGTACTCGTCGCAGAGCTCGCGACAAAAGACTAATAAGAAAGGAACCGGAAACAGATCGAATGAGAAAACAATCAAAAAAATGGATACTGCTGCTGACGACATGTGCGGTCCTGACCGGGTGCGCCGGTCAGGCATCGCCTGTCATACAGAATGACAGCGTCATATCACCTGTGTCTTCCGCCCAGCTGGGCGTGCGGGACATGGAATCCATTCCATCGAGCGAAGACACTGCATCATCCGAGGCACCGGCGCTCCCCGAAAGCACTGTGGAGCCCGTCCAGACAGATGCCGGCAGTGCCGCCCAGCCAAAACCGGAAGAGGCAAAGTTCAAAGTATGGACAGACCGGGATCTGGTATATCCAAAATCTTATAACGTAACACTGGACGGAGTCCCGTCGGACATCGCAGAACAGAACCACATCGATGCAGACGCGCTCATTAAAGCCATTGGCGACTTTGCTTATGAGCGGAACATCCGGCTGAGCACAGTCGAATTCGTCAGGGAACAGCGGACGAACCTCGACAGCAATATTTCAGACGCGTACATCCTGCGCCTGAACGGCGATCCGCAGATGGATGTCACGGTACTCTACTACCAGCCGACCGGGCAGTACATTCTTTTCATGAATGAGTTCTTCCCGGAGATGACCCCGACGCCGTCAACCACACCCTCAGCGGACAATCCCACCGCAGCGACAAAGGCACCGGAATCGTTCGAGATACGGAACGTCCCACAGGATGCGGTCAACCTGCTGTCGGATACAGAAGCCTTCCGCAACAGCCTTTACAGCTTCCTTGTAAAAAGCGCGATCAAGACAGACGCGGTAGAGATCATTGAAGATTCGTTCTCGCAGACCGCTGGACGGTACTCGATGCTGGGCGCCTGCCAGTTCGGTCAGGTCATCATGATCTACATAGACCCGGCAACAGGGCAGACAACGTATGCAATCAACTGAATCCATGGTATCAGGCTCATCAACAGTACAGGCAGACCCAATATATCAAAGGCAGACATAAAAGACTCTGCACAAACCAAGGGTCGCATGTCAGTATGAGTGAAGATATAAATAAAGGAACGGAGAAGAAAGTATGATCATGTCAAGACACCCCCCGTAAACCATCCCCGGGGGACACATTTATGAAGCTATCGAACTATAATTGTATTACATGAAAGGAGGCAGGCTTTCAAGCCTGATACATGTATGAAGAAAAAGGCAACGAACATCTTCCGCAGTGTAATGGCAATCTTGATGTCGCTTGTCGTAGCTCTGGGCGTTGTACCGCCGTTCGAGATCATGGCGGCGTCAGGGTACACGGTTCACACGGCAACGGACCTGAAGAACACGGATGCCCTCTACCACGACTATGTGGAAGATAATGACCTTCAGTTCGCGTATATTACGAACCTGAAATCACCGTCAATCACCATCAACAACACTGCATTCTCTGTACGTTCTGCAAACGGCATGCGCGCCATCTGCATCCCGGCGAAGAACAACCTTCCGACGGCTACCGGACGTACGAACGCAAAGTTATGGAGCAACGTCGCCACCATCAAGTATTCGAATGCCGGGTACTATGGTGACAGCACGAGCAACACATTCGACATCGTGTTCACACTGGACAAAGTCGTTGCGATGAAGCACGATAGATACAATTTGAATTCGATTCAAAATGACTATCCATACTACGCGGTTGCGTCAGTACCCCAGGATGGCAGCATTATGGCAAGTGCGTACCTCAGAAACGCAAACCTGGAAGCGGAGGCCGGTCCTTATACTGCCGAAATCTGGTCAGTAAAGCTTCTGAATAAGAACGGACAGCAGCTCAAGAACACGCTTCTCGTCCAGACCTACAAGGATCTTGACATTTACCAGCCGTCCAACGATACGAGCTACGAAAAGTCATTCAGCGAAGGATTCTCCTTCACTGAAGGTTTTGTAAACGACATCTATGTCAGGGATAACACAGAGCTTGACATCAGTGCCGGTGTCAACAATATTCCGAACTCCACGTTCAAAGCACCGACGGACTCTAAGGACAGCGACACAGAATATCAGCCGAGATGGGTCGTAGCAGCAATCGCGAACGGCTCGGCAGAGTTCAGATGGAGCGGTATGAAGTGCGCAAGCTGGATCTCCAACGCCGTATCCAAGACCTATCCGGACCCGCCGAATCCGGTCAAGAAAGTTGACAAGCCAATCGTCGAGGCAAATGAGGAAGTCACATGGACTGTAGATATGGAATTCCCGGTCGTCAACCCGTCCAACTGCGCAAAGAGCATCCGCGTAGAAGACACATTCGATGACCTTCTTACAATCGAGCAGTCCAAGATCAAAGTCCTTAACAAGAATAATGAGGACAAGACCTCCGAATGGACGATCAATGTGGACGGACAGAAAGTAACACTGACCGCCAAGAACCCCGGTTCTATCACAGGGAAATACACGTTCAAATACCCGACCCTTGTAAAGGACACTGTCCTCGACGGAAAGGAACTGGTCGTAAAGAATGGAAAGACATACGCAAGAATCCCGAATATCGGCTATGTCTTTATCACGGACCAGTTCAACGAAGAGTATAAGTTACCGACCCCGCCGGTCGAGACACTGACTCCGGGCGCATCCATCTCGCTGGTAAAAGATGTTGACAGGGCGCATATCCAGACACCGACGACAGCGGATCAGCTCAAGTACACGTTCACAATCAAGAACACAGGCAAGCTGACACTGCATGACATCACCCTGACAGACAGCAAGCCGGTCCAGAACCTGACAATCGACTGGAACAACAGCTCCGACCCGGATACGGGAGCGAAGGTCCTGTCACCGGGCGAGACCGTAACGGGAACAGCAGACTATACGCTGACCGAGGACGACATTACAGCCGAGCTGGTACACAATGTCGCTGACGTTACGGGCAAAGACCCGCAGGACGGTGTTGTAACTGACGAAGATGATGCCGACACGACCATGAAGGCACTCGCAGCAATCACTCTGACAAAGACAGCGGACCCGCAGAAGATGACCGACCCGGATGTCGGTGACCTCATCAGCTACAGGTTCACGATTGAGAATACCGGAAATGTTACCCTTGAGAACCTTGTATTCTCCGACGACCATGAACTCGTAAGCCTGAAATGGGATGTCAACGACCTTGCGTCCGCACAGCTTGCTGTCGGCGACAAGATCTCCGGCACGGCTTCCTACAAGCTCACACAGGCTGACATTGATGCTGGAGATGTGCTCAACAAGGCACACATCGACGCTGTTGGAACCAATAAGCAGAAGGTATCCGACGATGCCGAGGCAGAGACAGTCATCACGACGACACCTGCGATCCAGCTCATCAAGACCACGCCGAACGCGATCATCCAGAACGCGAAGAAGGGCACGAAGGTCCCGTGGAACTTCGAAATCAAGAACACAGGAAAGAACACGCTGCACGATGTCCATATCGTAGACCACCTGAAAGGTATCTCCAGCATCACCTATAAATGGTCAGAGAGCTCGAACCCGAACACAGGTGACGGCGTCCTCGCCCCCGGCGAGACAGTACCGGCTTCTGCGACATACGCACTGAAAGCCGCTGACATCATTGCCGGCGAAGTCATCAACACAGCGACTGCACACGGCACCGACCCCTACGGCACGGAAGTCACTTCCGATTCCGAAGCAGGCGTCAAGATCCCGGAGCAGCCGTCCATCACGCTGACAAAGACAGCACAGGAAACACAGATCGAAGAAGCCAAGGTCGGTGACATCATCCACTACGACTTCTCCTTCACAAACAACGGAAACTGCGCACTGGACAATGTAGCCATTACTGACGAGCTGGAAGGCATCAGCGAACTGGTCTATACATGGCCGGGCGAGCCGAACCATCTGGAAGTCGGTGAGACAGCGACAGCAACAGCGACATATGCCCTCAAGCAGGAAGACATCGACCATAAGGATGTCTACAATGATGCGACCGTCAGCGGTGTTTCCCCGAGGGGGACATGGGTATCCGCACCGGCGAACGCAGACACCGTCATCATTACAAATCCTGCCATCACGCTTGACAAGGACGTAGACCTCACAGAGATCAAGAACGCCCTGCCCGGCATGACGGTCAATTACACAGTCACAGTTACGAACACTGGCGGCAACACGCTCCATGACATTGAGCTGGAAGACACGCTGGGCGACCTCTATGACGTTACCATCGAGCCGGAAGTAACAACGATGGCTCCTGGCGACAGCTTCGTAATGCATGCTAAATATGACATTACGCAGGCAGACATCAACAACGGCAAAGTCCCCAATACGGCATCCGTAACAGCAAAGGACCCGGAAGATACTGTCGTCAAAGACGAGGATACTGTCGAAACAATTCTTGAGCAGACCGCAAAGGACTCTGTCAAGAAGGAAGTAAGCGTCCAGAAGGTCTCCGCGAACGACGCGAAGCCGGGCTTCGAGCTGGTCTATACCTTCACTGCAAAGAACGAGGGAAATACCACTCTCCACGATGTTGAATTCACAGACGAAATGCTTACAAATGCAGGCGTCGAGATCAACTGGGAATGGAAAGAAAAAGGCATCCTTCAGCCGCAGGAAGTGCTCAAGGGAACCGCTACATACAAGCTGACACAGGATGACATTGACGCAGGCAAAGTCCTTAACACTGTCATCATGAACGCGAAAGACCCGAGCGACACGCCGCTTGAGCCGCAGGAAGACACAGTCACAACCGAGATCGAGCAGGCACCGGCTATGGCAGTCAAGAAGATGGTAGACAAGACCTCCGTCAAAGATGCCAAGGCAGGAGACCCGCTTCAGTACACATTCGAAGCTTCCAATACGGGCAATGTCAGACTGGACGAAGTTGTCTTCACAGATGAAATGCTCGACGCAGCCAAGGTCGAGATCAAGTGGGATTGGTCAACAGCTAAGAACGGTGAAGGCACGCTCCTTCCGGGCGAGGTCATCACAGGCAAGGCTGACGTATATCCGGTCACACAGGCAGATATCGACGCAGGCAAGGTCATCAATAAGGTCGTCATGAACGCGAATGACCCGAACGGTGACCCGGTAGACCCGGTAGAATCCGAAGTACAGACAGTACTGGAGCAGACACCGGCGCACGTAGTCACGAAGGACGTTGACAAGAAGGAAATCAAAGAAGCGAAAGTCGGCGATATCCTTACATACACCTTCACGTATACAAATACCGGCAACACCACTCTGACGGATATCGAGTTCACAGACGAGAAACTTGCGAACGCAGGTGTCGAGATCACATGGGACTGGTCAAAGACCGAATATAAGGGCGAGGAAGCGACAATGCTTCCGGGCGAAGTCATCACTGGCTCCGCGACATACGCCATCACCCAGGCTGACATCGACGCAAAGCATGTAAGGAACACAATCCTTGCGACGGCAAAGAACCCGGGCGGAAAAGACCCTGACCCGTCAGAGGACATCATCGAGACCGAGATTGAGAATACACCGCTCATCCTGATCGATAAGACCGCTGACAAGGCGAAGATCGAGAATGCTAAGGTTGGTGATAAAATCAACTACACATTCAAGGTCAAGAACGCAGGCAATGTAACCCTGTCCAATATCCAGATTGAGGACAAGCTCGAAGGCATCTCCAAACCGGAATTCAACTGGAAGGAGTCTACAGACAAAGCGACTGACGAAGGCGTCCTTTCACCGGGCGAAGAAGTCACCGCAACAGCTGTTTATGCGATCACACAGGCTGACATTAATGCAGGCAAGGTCCACAACACAGCCCTTGCCACCGGCGAGACACCGGATGGCAGAAAGCCTGAATCACCGGAATCCGAAGTCGAGACAGAGCTCGTAGGCACACCTGGCATTACGATCACAAAGACCGTAGACAAGACCTCTCTCACGAACCCGGCTGTCGGCACGATCCTGACCTACACGTTCACGATCACCAATACCGGTTCCGTGACCCTGAAAGACATCTCCATTACAGACAGTCTGACAGGCAAGGGCCTGTCCGCGATTACCTACAAATATCCGGACAAGTCCAAGACACTTGATCCTGGCGTATCAATGACAGCAACAGCTACCTATGCGATCACGCAGGCCGACATCACCGCGAAGAAGGTAGATAATACCGCCATCGCGACCGGCAAGACACCGGACGGAAAGAACGTCAAGTCCAACGAGAGCAAGGTGACAACTGTCATCAATATCTCCACAACACCGTCCAACCCGTCCAACCCGACGACGACCACAACAACAACGACCGCAAGCTCTGTCAAGACAGGCGATATCTCCTATATCGCGCTCTTCGCAGTACTTGGCCTTGTTGTAATCATCGGTGTTGTAGCTTTTCGTAAAAGAAAGGCATAATTGAATTACACGGCTGAAGCCGCAAACAAGAGGAGAGGGGCATTGCCCCTCTCCTTTTTATATGCCCCGCCACCCCGATTCCGCTTTCACCGTGAAAGCTATAAAAACAGGCGAAATAAAGTGTTAAATATAAGCAAAACAAAGCAAAAACAAAAAAGCAAAAACAAAACGCATTCGAGTTGGATTTTTAAGTTGTAAAAACCTCTCCGTACATTATATAATTATATTATCGTTTAAAATAATTATGCCGTTAGTGGCGAAAAGTGAAAGGAAACAGCGATGAAAAGAAAGGCAGCAAAACAGTTACTATGTATTATTATGGCAATCGTAATGACGGGGTCGATTTTTGGATTCTCCGTCATGGCAGACGAGCTTACGGATGAGACCTTATACCAAACAGGGGAAATAACGTCAGAGGAAGAACAGGAACCGCAGAGGGAAGTACGTGTGGAAACAGGCCTTGTCTCATACGAATCAACAGAGGAAGCCGAACCGGATATGTCGGAAGACAGCCAGTTCCCCGCTGATGACA
>ODAI010597016.1_pt1 | contig 39149 bp, 35 predicted proteins | sample 1539321 | NCBI WGS metagenome assembly ODAI01 (sample SAMN02144231, study PRJEB22623) | gut metagenome | biome: sheep rumen | host: Ovis aries | place: New Zealand
ATTCAAAAACAAAACAAAAACATTATGGAAACAAAAATCTTGAAAGTGGTACGCCAGGGCGAGGCCTTCAGCGTACAGTCGGCTAAGGCCGAAACAGGTACTATTCAGAAGTGCAACATCGTGTTGCGCGAACTGGGTGGTAAGTTCGAAAACGAGTATGTGTGCGCCATGCTGGGCAATCTGGCGGCGTGCAGGTTCTACGAAGGTGATGTGGTAGTAGCCACGCTTCGTTTCTCTACACACGAATATCAGGGGCAGACGTTCCAAGAAATCTTAGCTACTGACATCGTGAAGATGAAATAAAGACCCCTCTAACTCCCCTTGTAGGGGAGAATATTATCTCCCCTCGCTACAAGAGAGGGGCAGGGGGGAGAGTCCAATAACCCTGAGTTGAAGTGAGGAGGATGTTCTCGAGTAAATGGCCAAAGAATCCGACCTTCTTCTCATAAAATTCAACTCAATTTATGACAAAGAAAAGTATTAAGACAACAACGCTGAGCGCCCAGGTGGCTGTCAGCAAGAGTGATGAAGGAATGGATTATGTTCAGGTGATGCCTGACAATCCACGTGTGGGACTGGTGCAGCCGTTTAGCGGCTGGGGTAGGGGGCAGCTGTTGAGTAACGGCTCGTTCGACTTCCTGCGAAAGGTGCGCAACAGGAAGAAGCCCGAACTGAAGGGCGACTACGTGAGCCTCTCGTTCGGCGACGATGGCAACGACCGCGTGACGTTCGTAGTACCTGCTGAGATGCGTGCCGATCTGCCCAAGATCCTGAGGAAAGGTATGTCGCAAGTGATTAAACATCTGACAGAGAAAGGATTTAGCCGATGATTTACAGGATCTACTATCAGGGTGTGGTGAAATTCATCACCCCTGTTAAGAACCGGGAAGAGTTGATGGAGCTGAGGAACTCGAAGGAGAACCTTGAGCTGTTGGCGAAGGCTCGAACGGGCGACCAGAAGGCCAAGGGGAAGCTGTTGCAGCTGGCCTATAACCTAGGGCGCACAGAAGGCAAGCTTGCAGGCTGTGAGAGTATCGGCAGCTACTTCTTCCACGATGTGGATTGCTACGACCCAGAACAGTCGGCAGCCATCAAGGAGCTGGTGCTCTCGAAGAAGGATGCCATCGGGCTGATGATGCTCGAGAAGAGTCCGGGCGGCGGTTGGCATCTGGTGTGCCGAAGAGAGCCTGGAACGACCATTCTGGAGAGTCAGGTGAAGGTGGCCAATGAACTGCGTATCGAGATGGACACCAATGCCAAAAACCTTAACAGAGTGGTATTCTCTACAAGCGGCTCTGAGGAGGATCTGCCTTATCTGGATGATACGCTCTTCGACGAGCCGATGACCGCAGAGGAGTGTGTGCAGGAGTATCAGCGGCTGAAGGAGCGCGAGGCTCAGGGACTGGAGGAGGTGCCACCAGGTGCCAAGAAGGCTAACAAGCACTATCGACCTTGGAAGGAAGATTCTCGAGGAGTGAGGAGTGAGGAGTTTGGAGGTAGTTCTGTTGCATCGTCGCAGTGTTGCAGTCAAAAAACACGGACTTCCTATGCTGACTACGACCCTGAGGCCAAGTACAAGGATTTGCTGTTTAGAGATATCGTCGAGAAATACTGGGATCTGTATAACGACGGGAAAGAGCCTGTAGACGGTGACCGCAATGTGCTGACCTTCGAATTGGCAGTGACTCTGAGGAGTATCTGCGGCTACTCTATGGAGAAGCTGGTAACGGTGATCCCTAACTATTGGGCCAAGAAGGACGAAAAGGGCGAGTGGAGGTGTTCTCAGGAGGAGCTGGCAGAATATCACAGGACGCTCGAAAGTGCTCTGAAGGAACCCCGAAAGAGTATGCCCTACAGACTGAAACAGGTACTGCAGGCACTGAAAACAATATCGGGCGTGAAGGCGTGCGGCGGTACGATGACCGCTCCGCCTCCGATGCCGAAGAAGTTGCCCCCTCTAATCAGGCTGCTGACCAAGAACGTGCCTTGGTTCTATAAGGCCGCTGTGGCTAATGCGGTGTTCCCGGCTCTGGGTGCTCATCTGCATGGCGTGAAGTTCCGCTATTGGGATAACGTAGACCATGAGGCTACCTTCATGAACGTCCTAATCGGGCGCCAGTCGATCGGTAAGGGTACCATCAAGAAGCCTATCGAGTACATCATGGAGGATATCCGTCAGCGCGACTATCCCAACCGTCAGCGTGAGGCTGAATGGAAACAGAAGAATCCTGGCGCTAAGCAGAAGAAAGATCCTAGGCCAACAGATATCTGTATTCAGATGTTGATCGATAACCTGACCGATGCCGTTTTTAATCAGCGTATTGTGGACGCCAATAACAATGGAGAGCGATTTATCTTTACAAGTGTTGACGAGATAGAGGCACTGAAGAAGGTGACGTCGAAGGGAACCGTCGACGAGGTGGGGTTGCTGATTCGTAAGGCTTTTGACAACAGTCTCGCTGGTCAGGAACGTGTCGGCGCTGATTCGGTATCAGGCATCGCCCCCTTGAGATGGAACTTCAACGCATCGACCACACCGCCTAATGCCCGTAAATTCTTTTATAAGATGGTGAATGACGGAACCGTCAGCCGATTGGATGTGTCGACCATTATCCGCACTGATGATGACGAAGACGAGGCTCCCATCTTGGGCATCTACGACCATCAGTTTGCACAGGAGCTGAAGCCTTATATCGAGCGCCTGGAGGCTGCCAGCGGTCTCATAGAGTGCCCTCAGGCCAAGAAATTGGCTCTCGACATCAAACAGGAGAATCTTGATGCAGCGAAGCTCTATGAGAGTGAGGCGTATCTGGTTCTCAGTTATCGAGCAAATGTGATTGCCTGGTTGAAAGGTATGGTGCTCTACGTGGCTCATGAGTACAAATGGAGCAAAGAGATTGCTGATTTTGTGAGATGGACACAGCAATACAACCTTTGGTGCAAAATGCTCTATTTCGGTCAGCAGTTGGAACAAGAACTGCGCGAGGAGGTGGAGATCCAGCGTCAGTCGGGACCTCAGAACATGTTGGAACTGCTACCTGACGAGTTCACCTTCGAGCAATATAACCAGATGCGTCAGAATCAAGGACGTACAGGTGATGGGGGATCAACCCTTCGTAGCTGGATGTGTCGAGGCCACATCGCCTTTGATGAAGTCAGTGGTCGCTATTGTAAGACGGAAAAGTATAAAGTTAAATATGGAAATCGTTTATAGTTTATGAAAGAAGTAAGTGTTAATAAGCAAATGATGCTCTCCCAACATTTTTCGTTGGGGGAGTTGACGAAGACGAAGTATGTGACTGAGGATGGGAATATTCCTTCGCGCGTAGCGATTGAGAATCTGATCCGCGTTTGCGGGTGGTTGGAGGAGCTGCGGGCGAGGTTTAATAGGTTGTATGTGCTCGCTGGGGTCAGGCCCCAAAGTAAAGTCGATGCTGGGGTGGATGCTGGGGTCAGGCCCCAAAGTAAAGTCGCAGGCGACTGTACTTTGGCGCCAGACCCGAAGCCTGCGGGTTCCGCATATTCGAGGAGTGAGGAGTGTGGAGTGAGGAGTGAAGAGCCGATTGTTATTAACTCGGGGTATAGGTCGCCGGAGGTGAATAGGTTGGCTGGCGGGGCTGCAAACTCCAATCATCTGACGGGCTGTGCAGTGGATATCCGCTGCGTGGGAAAGGAGCAGATGATCCGCTATGCCGCGATACTCGTTGACATCGCTGACGGGACAGGGCAGGAGTTTGACGAACTGCTCTTAGAGCAGCACGGCAACGTCTGTTGGTTGCACTTTGCGGTGAGGCCGAAGGATAACCGCCGCAGGATCAGCTTCCTGAGAGCCTAAAACTTAACTCTGGGGTCAGGCCCTAAAACTTAGTTTCGGGGCCTGTCCCTAAAACTTAGTAATGCCCTTCCCACTGGGGTCAGGCCCCGAAGTAAAGTCGCAAGCGACTGTACTTTGGCGCCAGACCCGGGGGCTGCGCCAGATTCGGGGGCTGCGCCAGAGCTGGGGGCGGCGATTCGCTCAAAGAGCGGGTTATGATTTCTCTTTGCCTTTGAATGACTTGACTTTCATGCCGAGTTTGGTGGGCATGATGGCGTTGAGGAAGATACCTACAAGGGCTGCGATGGCAAGTCCTGACAAATGGATGGGGCCAATGGCAATGTTGTCGTTGGCTCCATATTTTACACCAATGGCCAGTACCAGGATGAGGGCTGCCACAAACACATTGCGGGAACTCTTCAGATCGACTTTCTCTTCTACGAGGTTGCGCACACCTACTGCCGATATCATGCCATAGAGGATAAGGCTTACACCTCCGATGGTGGCTGCCGGCATGAGCTGAACCAGACAGGCAAACTTCGGACAGAAGGCCAGAATGATGGCCAGGCAGGCTGCTATGCGTATCACCCTGGGATCGAACACCTTCGTGAGGTTCAGCACACCAGTGTTCTCACCATAGGTGGTGTTAGCTGGAGCGCCAAATACTGATGCAAGGGCTGTGGCGAAACCATCGCCAGAGAGCGTGCGGTGCAGACCTGGTTCGTTCAAAAAGTCTTTTCCTACCGTGGAGCTGATGGCAAACATATCGCCAATGTGCTCCATGATGGTGGCAAAGGCGATAGGCATGATGGCCAGGATGGATGACAGCATGAGCGTGGTGTTGGCATCCTCAAACACTGCCAGAATGGTATGCTCTTTGGCGATGGGGAAGCCTATCCATGCTGCCTCGCCAAGGGGTGAGAAATCGACCTCACCCATACAGGCTGCTATGATATATGACACCATGACACCCAGAAGCACAGGAATAATCTTGATGATGCCCTTGCCCCAAACTGATGATGTGATAACGGTGACGATGGCGATGATAGCCAACAGCCAGTTGGTTTGGCAATTGGCGATGGCTGAGCCTGAGAGCACCAGACCGATGGCGATGACAATGGGACCAGTGACTACGGGTGGGAAGAAGTGGAGAATCTTCTGGATGCCAAACGACTTGATCAGTCCTGCCATCACAAAATACAGTAGTCCGGCACAAGCCACACCCAGACAGGCATAGTCGAGGGCTAATGTCTCGGAGAGTCCCTGAGTGACGCCCATCTCCTTGACGGAGGCATAACCGCCCAAGAATGCAAATGATGATCCAAGGAATGCGGGCACATTCCACTTGGAGATGAAATGAAACAGCAGGGTGCCAATACCTGCAAAAAGCAGGGTGACTGATACGTCAAGGCCTGTGAGTAATGGTACGAGTACGGTTGCTCCAAACATGGCGAACAAATGTTGTACACCAAGAATCATCATGCGTGGCGTTCCCAGCTCTCGCGCATCATAAATTACATTCTGTTGATCCATTGTTTCTACTGTTGTTTAATCATTTCGACTGCAAAGATACATTATTATCATGAAACAGCCAAACTTTCAATTGACTTTATAGTGCTCTATCTGCGGCGGAATTCAGAGCAGGTGATGGCGGTGGCTATAGCGACGTTGAGACTGTCGGCAGTGGGTCCCTGATGGAAATCGGGGATAAGCAGGCGGCGGTTAACTTTTGTCCTGACCGCTTCGCTGATGCCATTACCCTCGTTGCCCATGATGATCAGTCCGTCGGAGGTGAGCTGCTGGGTGTAGATGTTCTCGCCGTCGAGGAAGGTGCCGTAGACGGGAAAGTCGGCAGGGAGTGTGTCGAGGAAATCGGGAAGATTAAAATATATAATGTTCACGCGCGCAATGCTGCCCATCGTGGCTTGTACGACCTTCGGATTCCAGGCGTCGACAGTATCTTCGCTGCAGATGATGGTGGAGATGCCAAACCAGTCGGCAATGCGGATGATGGTGCCTAAGTTGCCTGGATCCTGCACACCGTCAAGGGCGAGGGAGAGCTCTAAGTTTAGAGTCGACGGTTTACAGTTGACGGGGAGGGGGAAGAGTGCGAGGACTTGTTGGGGGTGCTGGAGGAAGCTGATGCGACGAAGCTCATCGTCGGTGACGAGCTGGGGTGTGATGCCTGCGGGAGCCTGCCAGTCGGCGGTCGCGAAAACGGCCTCTGGACGGTAGCGCAGGAGTAGGTCGCCGACGACTTTTGTCCCCTCGGCCACAAAGACCCCCTCGCGACGGCGATACTTCTTCTGTTCGAGCTGACGGATGTATTTGAGCTGGTTTTTACTGATCATTTTCAAAAAAGTCGTTAATTCCGATGCAAAAATACAAATAAATTCGTAATTTTGCAAATGAAATGAAGAAAAGGTTTATCAGACCATACTCCATACTGCTGACAGGTGCACTGCTGCTGGCGAGTTGCTCGGTTACGCGCGATCTGCCAGAAGATGTGTATATGCTCGACAAGGCGAGGGTGGTGGCCGATGGGAAATATAAGGACATCAGCACCTCGAAGTTGCAGAGCTATATCCGTCAGAAAGGCAACGCCCGTTGGTTCTCGGCCTTGAAGTTGCCTCTGGGCTTGTATGCGATGGCGGGCAAGGACAGCTCGTGGATCAACCGCACGCTGAGGAACATGGGTGAGGCGCCTGTGGTCTACGACTCGCTGTTGGCGAGACAGACCTGCGACGACTTGAGGCTGGCGCTCCATAACAAGGGCTATCTCGATGCGGAGGTAGAGCTGTTCGTCGACAAGAAGGGCAAGAAGGTGACAACCTACTACGTGCTGCATCCGAAAGATCCTTACTTCGTGGGCGATTTCGAGGAGGAAATCAACGACTCGGTGATAGCCAGACTACTGAAAGACAAACGGAAGCAGATCAGGATAGGCGACAGATTCAGTGTGGACGCGCTGAACAGCGAGCGACAAGCGATTACCTCTTATCTTCAGGATCGCGGCTACTTCCGTTTCCATAAGGAGTTCGTCACTTATAAAGCCCACAGGCACGACGAGGAGAAGAAGGTGGACGTGAAGCTGATACTCCACCCGTATTACACCAGAGACGGAAAGGACACGTTGCACACGCACTACAACATCCGGAACATCATCTATGAGAGTGGTATGCCTGGCGACTCGACCATCCACCTCAGGCGGCATGTGCTCGAAGAGAACACCTTCCTTCAGGCGGGCGAGCCCTATTCGGCCAGTGACCTGCAGAACACGTATAACCACTTCGGACGACTGGGAGCCGTGAGGTATACCAACATCAGTTTCGAGGCCGTGCCCGACACGACACTGCTCGACTCGCGCATACTGATACAGACCAACAAACCTTCGACCATCAGCTTCCAGCCTGAGGGGACGAACACGGCTGGCGACCTGGGCGCAGCAGCCTCGCTGACCTATCAGAACCGCAATCTCTTCAGAGGCTCAGAGACCTTCAGTGTGCAGCTGCGTGGTGCCTATGAGGCCATCAAGGGGCTGGAAGGCTATAAGAATCAAGACTTCATCGAATACAGTATCGAGAGCAGGTTGACGTTCCCACGATTCATCGTGCCCTTCCTCAACAATGACATTCGTCGCAGGATCATTGCCACGAGCGAGGTGTCGCTGACCTTCGACTCGCAGGACCGCCCCGAGTTCCACCGTCGTGTGCTCTCTGGCGTGTGGCGATACAACTGGCGCCCTCAGCACCATCATGACAGTTATCGTATCGACCTGATAGACCTGAACTATGTGTTCATGCCCTGGATCAGCGAGACCTTCAAGAAAGAGTATCTGGACGACGACACGAACTCGAACGCCATCCTGCGTTATAACTACGAGGACCTGTTTATCATGAAGATGGGGTTCGGCTATACCTACAACAATGGTCGCTATGCGCTGAAGGCAAATGTGGAGACGGCGGGTAACCTGCTGAACCTCTCGTCGCACATCTTCGGTGCTGATAAGAACGATGAAAATCAGTTTATGCTCTTCGGTATCGCCTATGCCCAGTATGTGAAGGGCGATTTCGAGTTTACCAGACAGCTGTTGGGCAGGATGAACCGCGACCAGCTGGTGTTCCACTTCGGTATCGGCATCGCCTATCCTTATGGTAACAGCAGTATCCTGCCCTTCGAGAAGCGCTATTTCTCGGGAGGAGCGAACAGTGTGCGAGGCTGGAGTGTGAGAAGTCTGGGACCAGGCAATTACAAGGACAAAGACGGACGAATCAATTTCATCACACAGACGGGTGACCTAAAACTCGACCTGAATCTGGAGTATCGCACGCACCTCTTCTGGAAGTTCGCAGGAGCCTTGTTTCTTGATGCAGGAAATATCTGGACGCTCAGAGACTATAAGGATCAGCCTGGAGGACAGTTTAAGATTAGCAGTTTTCTTGATGATATCGCTGTCAGCTATGGCTTGGGATTACGTCTGAATTTTGACTATTTTATCTTACGTTTCGACCTTGGCATGAAAGCTATCAATCCAGCTTACAGGACTGAGGAAGAAGACCATTTTCCTCTGGTGCATCCTCGTCTGAGCAGGGATCTGGCTTTCCACTTTGCAGTAGGAATGCCGTTCTAAAAATGAAATGTAAGCATTTAAAAATGTAATCACGTAAAAATGTAAAAATGTAAAAAAGCGAAATTTATTTGGTGTTTCACTTGATTTTTCGTAATTTTGCACGAAAAATATAAAATTAGGATGTTGAAGTTTATATCGTTTGGTAGCGGGAGCAGTGGAAACTGTTACTATCTTGCCACCAAAACTGACGCACTCATCATAGATTTAGGCGTGGGTATCCGCACACTGAAGAAGCAATGCAGGGACTACGGCGTAGACCTGAATAAGGTGAATCATGTGCTGATCACTCACGATCATGCTGACCACATCAAGTCGGTGGGCTCCTTCAGTCATGACTACAAGGTGCCCGTCTATGCCACCAAACTCGTTCATCAGGGTATCGACTCGAACTATTGTATCATGCGGAAGATATCGCCGGAGCTGAAGGTGACTATTGCTCCTGGGTTGCAGTTGAATCTTGGCGACTTCGTCATCAAGCCATTCGCCGTTCCCCATGATTCGAATGAGAATGTAGGCTATGAGGTGAGGGTAGGAGATATCTGTTTTGTGATCATCACCGATGCAGGCAGTATCACTGAGGAGTGCTGTGAGGCTATCGCCAATGCCAATTATCTGGTGATCGAGGCTAATCACGATGTGGAGATGCTGAAGGGCGGTCCTTATCCTGCCTATCTGAAGAAGCGTATCGCCAGCAAGAGCGGCCATCTGTCGAATGAAGACTGCGGCAAGGCGCTGGCAGAGAACATGTCGGAACATCTGCGCCACGTCTGGCTCTGTCATCTCAGCGAGGAGAACAATCATCCTGAGTTGGCACGCAAGACGGTAGAGACAATCCTGCGCAGTCATGGGGTGATACCTGGCAAGGATGTGGAACTGGAGGTGCTCAGACGCACGATGCCTTCAGGGCCGTATGAGCTTTTTTAATTTACAGTTTAGATTTGAGAGAAATGACGGAGGTGATTGTAAAGGATGCTGACCTGCAGCAGGCGGCGATGGAGGGAATGGATGAATTCCTGGGTGTGTTTACGAAGGCCATCTATGATGCTATTGGTGGAGAACTGACGGCAGAGAATATGGGTGAGTTGAATAGCGACCAGCTGACGCTGCTCTCATGGGATATCCTGCACGAGGAGTTGATGGACGGCGGTTTCGTCCAGCTGATCTATAATGGCTATGGTCCCTTCATCTTCAAGAACCCCTTTGCCAAAGCCCTGCGCCAGTGGGGACTGCGTGAGCCCTCGAAGTTTATCTACGAAGCCCACACCCTCTGGCTAAAGCATCGAGAGGAGATAGAACGCGAACTGAGTGATGAAGAGTTTATGGCTCTTTTCGAGCAGTTCCCCGACTTCGAGACGATGGACGATCAGTTTATCGAGAATGAAGAGGCCTGGACGGAGGATATTGCCCACTACGTGGACGATCATATTGAACGCTTTGCGAAAATTGTAGATTAAACATTAAATTTCAGAGATATTTAACATTGAATAAGACAGAGGAATTACTTAGGAAAAAGAGTCCTATACAGATACGCAATAAGAAGGCATCGTTCGAATACTTCTTTATTGAGACCTACACGGCAGGCATCGTACTGACGGGTACGGAGATTAAGAGCATCCGACTGGGAAAGGCCAGTCTGGTGGACACCTATTGTACGATCATCAACGGTGAGATGTGGGTGAAGGGCATGAGCGTAAGTCCATACTTCTATGGTTCGTACAACAACCACGAGATGAAGCGCGACCGCAAGCTGTTGCTCACCAAGAAGGAGATACGCAGTCTGGAGAGTGCCACGAAGCAGACAGGCTACACCATCGTCCCCCTGCTGATATTCATCGACGACAAAGGTCGCGCGAAGATGGACATTGCGCTCTGTAAGGGTAAGAAGGAGTTTGACAAGCGTCAGACACTCAAGGAAAAAGAGGATCGCCGTGAGATGGACAGGGCGATGAAAGTGTGGAAGTAGTGAAGAGTGAAAAGTGAAAAGTGAAGAATAGGCTTAACGATATTATCAAAGACAGAATACTCGTGCTCGACGGAGCGATGGGTACGAAGATACAGACTTACGATCTGACGGAGGCTGACTTCCGAGGAGACCGTTTTACACATGTGGCCGGTCAGCTGAAGGGTAATAACGACATTCTCTCGCTGACGCGTCCTGACGTGATAGAGGACATCCACCGTCTGTATCTTGAGGCTGGCGCTGACATCATAGCAACCAACACATTCAGCAGCCAGCGTATATCACAGGCAGACTATCAGTTGGAAGATGCAGCCAGAGATATGGCACTCGCAGGAGCCAGGATAGCCCGCAAGGTGGCTGATCGCTACTCGACGGCAGACAAACCACGCTTTGTGGTAGGTTCGATGGGACCAACAAACAAGACCTGTTCGATGTCGCCCGATGTGACTAACCCTGCAGTTCGTGACTTGACTTACGACCAGCTGCGCGAGGCCTATGAAGAACAGGCAGACGGCTTGATGGAGGGTGGGGTAGACGCCTTGCTCATCGAGACCATCTTCGACACACTCAATGCGAAGGCTGCCATCGATGCCGTAACTTGGGTGATGGAGCGGAGAGGTGTCAAGCTACCCATCATGCTCTCTGTGACAGTCAGCGATCTGGCAGGTCGCACGTTGAGCGGTCAGACGCTCGATGCCTTCCTTGCCAGCATCAGCACATACGACATTTTCTCACTGGGGCTGAACTGTTCGTTTGGTGCCACCCAGATGAAGCCTTTCCTCAGGGAACTGGCTCGCAAGGCACCTTATTATATTACAGCCTATCCGAATGCCGGACTGCCTAACTCAATGGGACTCTACGACGAGACGGCTGAGACGATGGCGCCCAAGATGGGGGAAATCGTTGATGAGGGTATGGTGAATATCATTGGTGGTTGCTGTGGTACAGACGAGACATTTATCGCAGCCTATCAGCCTCTGGTGGTGGGCAAGCAGCCCCATGTGCCTGTGGAGAAGCCTCAGACGATGTGGCTCTCAGGACTCGAGTTGCTCGACGTGTCGCCAGAAGTGCACTTCGTCAACGTAGGCGAGCGCTGTAATGTGGCAGGTTCGAGGAAATTCCTCCGACTAATCAAGGAAAAGAATTACGACGAGGCCATTGGTATCGCCCGTAAGCAGGTGGCTGATGGGGCCCTCGTGATAGATATCAACATGGATGACGGTCTGCTCGACGCCAAGTCAGAGATGGTGACCTTCCTCAACATGATTGCTGCAGAGCCCGATATTGCCAAAGTGCCTGTGATGATCGACTCCTCAGACTGGGAGGTGATTGTGGCAGGACTGAAGTGTGTACAGGGCAAGAGTATCGTCAACTCGATCTCGCTGAAAGAAGGCGAGGAAAGGTTTCTGGAGCATGCCCGCGATGTGAAACGTTATGGTGCAGCAGTTGTCGTGATGTGTTTCGACGAACAGGGACAGGCTACAAGCTATGAGCGCAGAATTGAGATCGCAGAGAGAGCCTACAAACTGCTTACAGAACAGGTGGGTATGAATCCGCTTGATATCATCTTCGACCCCAATGTGCTGGCTGTGGCCACAGGTATGGAGGAGCACGACAGCTATGCTGCAGACTTCATCCGTGCGACGGGCTGGATCAAGAAGCATCTGCCTGGTGCTCATATCAGCGGAGGAGTCAGCAACTTGAGTTTCTCGTTCAGAGGCAATAACTATATCCGTGAGGCGATGCACGCAGTATTCCTCTATCATGCCATCAAGCAAGGTATGGACTTTGGAATCGTAAATCCCTCAACCAAAGTGACATACACAGATATATCTCAAGCACGGCTGGAGATTATCGAAGATGTCATCTTGAATCGTCGCAGTGATGCTTCAGAGCGCTTGATTGCTTTGGCAGAAGAGATTCTTGCCGAGGAGGCTTCGATGAAGGGTGTTTCGAGGAATGAGGAAGGAGGAACGAGGAATGAGGAAGGAGGAGCGAGGAAGGAGAATGGTTCTGTGGCAGATCATTCTGAATCAGTCGAAGAGCGCCTTTCGCATGCACTTATCAAAGGTATAGGCGACCATTTGGAGTCAGATCTGCAGGAAGCACTTCGAATGTACCCACATGCTGTAGATATCATCGAAGGTCCGCTGATGGCAGGCATGAACAAAGTGGGACAACTCTTTGGCGAAGGTAAGATGTTCCTGCCCCAGGTGGTGAAGACAGCCCGTACGATGAAACAGGCAGTAGGCATCCTCCAGCCTTATATTGAGGCAGAGAAGGCTGAAGGCGGAAAAAGTGCAGGAAAGGTGCTTCTGGCAACTGTGAAAGGCGACGTGCACGATATCGGAAAGAATATTGTGGGTGTCGTGATGGCCTGCAACGGTTATGAGATTATCGATATGGGGGTGATGGTGCCTGCCGAGCAGATTGTGCGCAAGGCACAAGAGGAGCATGTGGACATTATCGGACTCAGTGGACTGATTACACCCAGTCTGGAGGAGATGGTCAATGTGGCAAGGGAGTTGCAGCGTGCTCACCTGAATATCCCCATCATGATAGGAGGAGCCACCACCAGCGAGCTGCATGTGGCCCTGAAGATTGCACCCGTCTATGAAGGAGCGGTGGTGTGGTTGAAGGATGCCTCGCAGAATGCGCTCGTGGCAGCCCGTCTGATGAACGACGAGCAACAGATAGAAGAGGAACTGGCCAAGAAATACCAGCATCTGCGCGATGACTATCAACAGCAGCAAGCGGCTCTGGTTTCGCTTGATGAAGCCAGAAAACATAAGGAAAATTTATTCTAATGATGAAGAAGACAATATTATTGACAATGGCGCTGATGCTCGCGATGGCAATGGGCGCACAACAGAAGAGGGAGATGCGCGGTGCGTGGATCCAGTGTGTTAACGGACAGTTCCAGGGACTTGGTACAGTGAAAATGCAACAGACGCTGACCTATCAGCTCAATGAGTTGCAGCGAGACGGAGTGAACGTGATCATCTTCCAAGTTCGCCCAGAGTGCGATGCGCTCTATGAGAGTAAGCTCGAGCCTTGGAGCCGTTTCCTGACCGGACAGCAGGGTAAGGCACCAAGTCCCTACTGGGATCCTCTGAAATGGATGATTGAAGAGTGTCACAAACGTGGTATGGAGCTGCATGCCTGGATCAATCCCTATCGTGCTAAGACCAAAGGCACCAAGATGCTGGCATCCAATCATATCAGTGTGCGCAAGCCTATGAACTGCTTCGCCTACGACGATCTGTTTATCCTGAACCCAGGTATTGCAGAAAATCGCGACTATATCTGTGAGGTGGCCAAGGATATCGTCACACGTTACGATGTCGACGGTATTCACATGGACGACTATTTCTATCCTTACCCCGTGAAAGGTGAGAGCGTCCCCGACGATGAACTATTCTATGACAACCCTAATGGTCTGAAGAATCAGAATGACTGGCGTCGTTATAACGTGAACCTCTTTGTCGAACAGTTCTATAAGACCGTCCATGCAACCAAGCCTTGGGTGAAGGTGGGTATCTCGCCTTTTGGTATCTATCGCAATAAGCGTAGTTCTGAAATAGGTAGCAATACCAATGGCCTGCAGAACTACGACGATCTTTATGCTGATATCCTCCTGTGGGTCAATAATGGCTGGCTCGACTACTGCGTGCCTCAGATCTATTGGGAGATTGGCAACAAAGCTGCTGATTACGAGACCTTGATCCACTGGTGGAATCAGTATGCAAGTGCCCGTCCGCTGGTGATTGGTGAGGATGTAGAGCGTACCGTGAAGCATAGTGACCCCAAGAATCCTAATGTTCACCAGCTCTCAGCGAAGATGGCATTGCATCAACAGTTGCCCAACGTTCAAGGCTCTGTGCTCTGGTATGCTAAAGCTGTCGTTGACAATGTGGGTAACTACGGTACTTCTTTGCGTCAGACTTATTGGCGCTATCCTGCTCTGCAACCCGCTATGCCCTTCATCGACGACAAGGCACCTAAGAAGGTGCGCAAGGTGAAGCCCATCTGGACCAGCGACGGCTACGTGCTCTTCTGGACAGCTCCGAAGGGAGATAACTGGGACGATCAGGCTGTGAAATATGTGGTCTATCGTTTCGGAGCCAAGGAGAAAATCGACACCAATGATCCTTCAAAGATCTGCGCTATCACCACACAGCCCTTCTATAAGCTGCCCTATGTCGACGGCAAGGAGAAGTGGGTATACGTCGTAACAGCTCTCGACCGTCTGCAGAACGAGAGTAAGGCAGTGAAGAAGAAAGTTAAACTGTAGAAGTATGAAATACAAATGGTTAGGAGGAATGGCTGCAGCCTTACTGTTATGTGCATGTGGGGGTGGTAGCCATAAGATGTCGCCAGAGGAACTGGCCCATAAGCTCGACAGTGTGAAGGCACTGGAGATTAAAGAGAAGCTGGCGCTGCAGGGTATCAATCTGGAGGAAGCTGATAATCCCTTGAAGCAATTCTATGACAGTCTCGATATCCAGACGTTGCCTATCAGCTATACGGAGGACTATGTGAACTTCCTGCCAAATTTCAAGCCTGTGCCACAGGAGATCGCGTCGTATCTGGAGTTCGAAGGGCACTCGCCTAAGGCCATCACACTGCCAGAGTCCGTAGGTGCCCGTCTGCTTCTGTTGGCTGCCGACGAGGTAAAGCATAAATACTCATTATGGCTCTACAGCCTTGATGATGAGTATATTCCCGTTGATAAGCTCTGTCTCTATGCCATAGAGGATGAATCCGACTTGACTATCAATCCTGAAAACTACATTCAATACTTCTCGATTACCAGTGACTACGAGATTCATCTACTCGACTATTCGGGCAAGACGAACAAAGCACGTCTGGAAGAGGTCTACACCATTGATGAAGCCCGTAAGTTTGTACTTCAGCGTAGTCAGGAGTTCGCACCAACAGGTGAGATCAATCCTTCAGCAATGTATTAAGAAAATTATTCAGATCGTCGTCAAGACCCTCCATCAGATCAGGGTCTATGATGACGGTCTCATCGTCAACGACATAAAGTTCTGCCAACGACTCCTTATCATCGTCCTCAAGCACGAATGAGAAAGGCTTCAGTATCGACATATTGTCGATGGTATCCTTCATCTTCTCGAGACACTTCCTGAACACAGGCACGATTTCCTCATAGAAATTGTCGTCCTTGTTGTCAATCCAGTCTTCAACGATACAGCGGTTTAGTTCCACATCATCATCGTTGAAAGCCATCAGTTCGCCTGTATCCTGTGTTACTCGCAGGTGAATGTCTGTCATCACCGAAGCTTCCTTCTGAGGCGGGAATTTCTCGGCTACTTTTCGGATCGCACGTCCGATTTGCTGGAGTGTCTGTTCGCTTGCTTTCATCTTTGATAAGTTGTTATGCGCTACAAAAGTATAAAAAATCATTGGAAACTGCAAACGATTACGATTATTTTTTCAAAAAATACTTAATTTCTACATTGTAATTCTTAAAATTGTCGTACCTTTGCAAGGTGCATACTAATAAAGTAAGTCATTCAGGAATTATCGAATCCATCGCCGAGGGGTGTGTAAAGGTTCGCATTCTTCAGACATCGGCTTGTGCAGCCTGTAAGATAGCGGGCCATTGCAATGCGTCAGAGTCGAAAGAGAAGATTGTCGAGGTGTTTACCGACCGTTTTGCAGGTTATTCCATAGGGCAGGAGGTCGTAGTCTGTGCCTCTCGTGATGTTGCCAATAAGGCATTGCTCCTGGGTTTCGGTGTTCCGTTTCTGGTGCTGGTGGGTGTGCTCGTGCTTGTGCTTCGTGTCACAGGCGATGAAGGTGTTGCTGCTCTTAGTGGTATTTTGGCACTGATACCTTACTATTTCGTGCTATACCTCTTCCGTAGTCGTATCCGCGAGCAGTTATCATTTTATATTGAATAATTCATTAATAACAAACTAAAACAATATCAAAGCATTATGAATTTCATCTTGATTGCAGTGATTGTCTTAGGAGCAATTGGTCTGATAGCAGCCGTTGTGCTGTTTGCCGCCTCCAAGAAGTTCGCTGTGTATGAGGATCCCCGTATTGCGCAGGTCAGCGAGTTGCTGCCAGGTGCCAATTGCGGTGGATGTGGATTCCCAGGATGTAGTGGTATGGCAGACGCCCTCGTGAAAGGTGCTGATGCTGGAAGCCTTGATGGACTACTCTGTCCGGTAGGCGGTGCTGAGACCATGGGAAAGGTGGCCGATCTGCTTGGTATGGCAATAGCCAACACTGAGCCGATGGTGGCTGTAGTGAGATGTAACGGCACTTGCGAGCATCGTCCTCGCATTGCAGAGTATGCAGGTCTTCGCACCTGTGCTGCCATGCATGCCTGTGGTGCAGGTGAGACAGCCTGCGGCTTCGGCTGCTTAGGTTGCGGTGATTGCGAGGCAGCCTGCCAGTTTGATGCCATCAAGGTTAATCCTGAGACGGGCATTCCAGAGGTCGATGAAGACAAGTGTACCTCATGTGGTGCCTGTGTGAAGGCTTGCCCACGTAGCATTATCGAGCTCCGCAAGAAAGGTCCGAAGGGTAGGAGGGTCTTCGTGTCTTGTGTCAATAAGGACAAGGGGCCTGTAGCCATGAAGGCATGTACTGTCAGCTGTATTGGCTGCGGTAAGTGTGAGAAGGAGTGTAACTTTGGTGCTATCACCGTTGATAACAATCTGGCATATATCGATTTTGAGAAGTGCCGTCTGTGCCGTAAGTGCGTCACAGTATGTCCTAAGAAGGCGATTCTCGATGTCAATTTCCCCACGCCGGCACCAGCTCCAAAGCCTAAGGAGCCAGCTGCCCCGAAACCAGCAGAATCTTCTATTTCAAATAAATAAGAAAGGAGCCCTTCGTTATGAATATCAGAACATTTAGAATAGGTGGTATACACCCCGAAGAGAACAAGCTGACACACGAAGCCAAAACACAGGTGGCAGATCTTCCCAAACAGGCCATCTTCCCCCTGAGCCAGCATATCGGTGCTCCGGCCAAGCCTGTCGTCCAGAAGGGCGACAGCGTGAAGGTGGGCACGATGATTGCCGAAGCTGGAGGTTTCGTTTCTGCCCCCATTTTCTCATCTGTAAGCGGAACCGTTGCCAAGATCGACACAGCCATCGATGCCACTGGCTATCGCAAGCCTGCTATCTATATCACGGTGAATGGTGATGAGTGGGAGCCCAACATCGACCGCTCCGATAAGTTGGAAACAGTAGAGGATCACCCAGAACTGACGCCTGAAGAGATTGTTAATCGCATTAAGAATGCTGGTGTTGTTGGTATGGGTGGTGCCTGTTTCCCCACTTTCATCAAACTGACGCCTCCACCTACGGCTAAAGCCGAATGTGTGATCATCAACGCCGTTGAGTGTGAACCTTATATTACTGCCGATTTCCGCTTGATGATGGAGAAAGCTGATGAGATACTGATTGGTCTGGAGCTGTTGATGAAGGCTGCGAAGGTGACAACCGGTTATATCGGCATTGAAACCAATAAGATGCCTGCCATCGAACTGCTCACAGAGAAATGTGCCAAGAAGTTTAATGGCTCTGCCTATACTGTAGAGGTGGTACCTTTGAAGCAACGTTATCCCCAGGGTGGAGAGAAGCAGCTGGTGGATGCCGTCATCCGTCGTCAGGTGCCTGCTCCTCCCGCAATTCCTGTGAATGTAGGTGCTATCGTACAGAATGTGGGTACTGCATATGCCGTATATGAGGCTGTGATGAAGCATAAGCCGCTCTTTGAGCGCTATACCACCGTAACAGGCAAGAAGATTAAGAATCCAGGTAACTTCCTGGTGCGTATGGGAACACCTATGCAGGATCTGATTGATGCCTGTGGTGGTATGCCTGAGGGTGACAATAAGTTGCTGGCTGGTGGTCCGATGATGGGTAAGGCTTTGACTTCTGTAGAAGTACCTATCTGTAAGGGAACTAACTCGGTGACGATTATCTCTGACGATGAAGCTCGTCGTAAGGAACCTCAGCCCTGTATCCGTTGTGCCAAGTGCGTAGGTGCCTGCCCAATGGGACTTGAACCTTATCTGCTTGCCAAGCTCTCAGAGGTAAAGAATTGGGAGCGCGCTGAGCGTGAGGATATCGTCAGCTGTATCGAATGTGGTTCATGTCAGTTCACCTGTCCTGCCCACCGTCCGCTTCTCGACAATATCCGTCAAGGAAAGAGTACCGTCATGGGTATCATCCGCAGCCGCGCTGCTAAAAAGTAAAAAAGGTAAAAAAGTAAAAAGGTAAAAATACAATGGGAAAATTAATTGTATCATTATCGCCACACGCACATGGAACTGATACCGTAGAGCGCAACATGTACGGCGTCATCATCGCCTTGATGCCTGCTCTGCTCGTGTCGTTCATCTATTTCGGCCTTGGCTCAGTCATCGTTACGGCAACGAGTGTGGCAGCCTGCGTCTTCTTAGAGTGGGCTATCAGCAAATATATCTTGAAGCAGGAGCGTAACACCATCTGCGACGGCTCTGCCATCCTCACGGGTCTGCTCCTGGCCTTCAACCTGCCGTCAAACCTCCCCATCTGGATCATCCTCATCGGTGCGCTCTTCGCCATCGGTGTGGCCAAGATGACATTCGGAGGTCTGGGCAACAATCTCTTCAACCCTGCACTTGTAGGTCGTGCTGCCCTGCTTGTCGCCTTCCCCGCCCAGATGACGTCGTGGCCACAGGCAGGACAGTTGGGCAGTTATCTTGATGCAGAGACGGGGGCAACACCTCTTTCTATCATGAAAGCAGCTATTAAGAGCGGAGATGCTTCATTATTAAATGAACTCCCTGAGAGCCTGCACATGTTTATTGGCCTTCCAAGTGACTGTGGTTATGGTGCTGGTTCACTGGGGGAGGTCTGTGCGCTGGCCCTATTGCTCGGTCTGGCCTATATGCTGTGGAAGAAGATTATCTCTTGGCACATCCCCGTGTCGATCATCTGCACGGTGTTCGTGTTTGCCGGCCTGCTCCACTTGGCTAATCCTATCTACGCTGATCCTATCTCAGTCATCTTCTCCGGAGGTCTGATGCTGGGTGCCATCTTCATGGCTACGGATTATGTGACATCACCGATGACACCGAAGGGACAGATTATCTATGGTGTAGCCATTGGTTTCCTGACAGTCGTGATCCGTAACTGGGGTGCCTATCCTGAGGGTATGTCGTTCGCTATTCTGATTATGAACGCATTCACGCCTCTTATTAATAATTATGTAAAGCCCAAGCGCTTCGGTGAAGTGCCTGCCAAAAACTAAAGGAGGACCAGATGTATGAAAAAGTTAGAATCATCTTTGACGAATATGGTGCTGGTACTCACAGGAGTAGCAGTCATCATGGGTGGTATTCTCGCTTACGTGAACCACCTGACGGAAGGGCCTATCAATGACCAGAAGGCCAAGGCGCTTGCTGATGGTATCAAAAGTGTGATGTGTGTCAGCGACATTAAGGTTGCTAAGACAGATACAGTGCGACAGAATGATGCCAAGGGTAAGGAACTTACCTATATCATTTATCAGACACAGGATGCACAAGGTAAAGATCTTGGTGCTGCCGTAGAGAGCACTACTGGTGGTTTCGGTGGTGATCTGAAGGTGCTTGTGGGCTTCGATCCAGAAGGAAAAGTGTTAGGATATACCTTGCTTGAGCATGCAGAGACCCCAGGACTTGGTGCTAAGGCCGACAAGTGGTTCCAGAAGGGCGAGAAGGGTGACATCATCGGTAAGGATCCGAAAGAGCCTCTGACTGTCTCTAAAGATGGTGGTCAGGTAGATGACATTACTGCTTCAACAATTACCAGTCGTGCATTCCTGCTTGCGGTCAACAATGCCTATACTGCATATAAAGCTACGCCTGTTGATGGTGAAAGCGGTGCTACGAATCAAGTAAAAGAAGGAAAGGAGGAATAACCAATGAATGCAATACAGATTATCAAGAATGGCATCGTCAAGGAGAACCCGACGTTCGTCCTGATGCTCGGTATGTGTCCAACGCTGGCCACAACCACCTCTGCCATCAACGGTATGTCGATGGGACTCGCCACGATGGCTGTGCTCATCTGCACCAACTTTGTGATTTCGTGCCTCAAGTCGGTGACCCCCGACAAGGTGCGCATCCCCGTGTTCATCGTCGTGATTGCCGCCTTCGTCACCATCCTGCAGATGGTCATCAAGGCCTATCTGCCCGACATCGACGCAGCCCTTGGACTCTTCATCCCGCTGATCGTCGTCAACTGTATCATCCTCGGACGTGCCGAGGCCTTTGCGGCCAAGAACTCGCCCGCAGCCTCTCTCTTCGACGGAATCGGTATCGGTCTCGGATTTACCATCGGTCTGACGCTGCTGGGTGTCTGCCGTGAACTGCTGGGCAATGGCTCAGTCTTCGGACTCACCTTATTGCCTGAAACCTATAACATCCTGCTCTTCGTGCTGCCTCCAGGTGCTTTTATCACCCTCGGCTTCCTGATTGCTATCGTCAATAAACTTAGAAAGGCATAAATTATGGAATATATACTGATTTTCATTAGCGCCATCTTCGTGAACAACATCGTGTTGTCACAGTTCCTCGGCATCTGTCCGTTCCTTGGCGTATCGAAGAAGATTGACACCTCGCTGGGTATGGCGGCAGCTGTAGCCTTCGTGCTGACACTGGCTACCATCGTCACCTGGTGTGTGCAGAAATACGTGCTCGACGCCTTCGGACTGCAATATCTGCAGACCATCGCCTTCATCCTCGTCATTGCCTCGCTGGTGCAGATGGTGGAGATTGTGCTCAAGAAGGTGTCGCCAGCCCTCTATCAAGCGCTAGGCATCTTCCTACCGCTGATCACGACCAACTGTGCCGTGCTCGGTGTGGCCATCCTCGTCATTCAGAAAGACTTCAACCTCTTGCAGTCTGTGGTCTATGCCTTCTCTACGGCCATTGGCTTTGGGCTGGCTCTGACCGTGTTTGCTGGCATGCGTGAGCAGCTTGAGCTCGTCAAGATTCCCAAGGGCATGCAGGGCATGGCCATCGTGATGCTCTCTGCCGGACTGCTCTCATTAGCTTTCATGGGCTTCTCGGGTGTCGACGGCGGACTGAAGGTGCTCTTCGGCCTCGACTAATTTATTATTAATACAACAAATATGAAACAGACAATTTTAGTGACTGGCGGTACGGGCTTCATCGGAAGCCATACGACCGTGGAACTGCAGGAAGCAGGCTACGAGGTGGTCATCATCGACAACCTCTCGAACTCAAACGCAAACGTGGTTGACGGCATCGAGAAGATTACGGGCATTCGCCCCGCCTTCGAAAAGGTGGACTGCTGCGACATGGAGGCGCTGGAGGGCGTGTTCAAGAAGTATCCGAAGATTGAGGGTATCATCCACTTCGCTGCCTCGAAGGCTGTGGGCGAGAGCGTGGAGAAGCCGCTGATGTACTATCGCAACAATCTGACGAGCCTGATCAACCTGCTGGAGTTGATGCCGAAGTATGACGTGAAGGGCATCATCTTCTCGTCGAGCTGCACGGTGTACGGTCAGCCCTCAGCAGAGAATCTGCCCGTGACGGAGAATGCGCCTATCCAGAAGGCAATGAGTCCTTACGGCAATACTAAGCAGATTAACGAGGAGATCATCCAGGACTACATCCACTCTGGTGCGCCTATCAAGAGTATTATCCTGAGATACTTCAACCCTATTGGTGCACATCCCACTGCACTGATTGGCGAGCTGCCCAACGGCGTGCCTATGAACCTGATTCCATTCGTGACACAGACGGCAATGGGCATCCGCAAGCAGCTGAAGATATTCGGACATGACTATAACACTCCAGACAAGACCTGCATCAGAGACTATATCTACGTAGTGGATCTGGCCAAGGCTCACGTGAAGGCTATGGAGCGTGTGCTCGACAAGCCTGAGACAGATGCCGTAGAGGTGTTCAACATCGGAACTGGCAAGGGACTCTCGACACTCGAGGTGGTACAAGGCTTCGAGAAGGCAACAGGCGTGAAGGTGAACTGGGAGTTTGCACCGCGCCGCGAGGGCGACATTGAGCAGGTATGGGGTAATGTCGACAAGGCCAACAAGGTGTTGGGCTGGAAGGCAGACACGCCTACCGAAGAGGTGCTGAAGAGTGCCTGGAAGTGGCAGAAGAAACTTCGCGAAGACGGCATTCAGTAAGAACGACAATCCCTCTCAATCGAGAGGGATTATTGTTTTAAAGATGCCAGGGGCATTGAATTCATCAAGACTGACTGGTTCTCGGAACAATCCGAAGAGCGAGGATCCTGAGCCCGACATCGCTGCATAGGCAGCTCCCAGGTCGTAGAGTCGCTGTTTGATGGCTGCAATCTCAGGATGGAGCGCAAAGACACTCTTCTCAAAATCATTAGTGAGTTCATCGCGCCAGTTCTCCACTGGTTGCATCACGATATCGCGACAGTTCTTTGGTGGCCGCTGAGGAACGATCAGCGAGAATGCCTCCTTCGTAGGCACAGGGATGTCGGGGCGGACTACAGCGAGATACCATCCCTTCAGACTGAGACTGATAGGCTGCAGCCGCTCACCAATGCCCTCAGCATAGCAGGGACGATTGAGGATAAAGAATGCACAATCGGCTCCGAGACGGGCTGCATACTGAATCATTTGCTCATCGCTCAATCCCAGTTGGAACTGTTGGTTGAGCAGAGTGATCATAAATCCACAGTCGCTTGAACCTCCACCCATGCCGGCCTGCGTGGGTATACCTTTATATAAATGCGCGTGCACGCGAGGCAGGGCAGGGAAGTCGTGCTTGAGCACGTTATAGGCTCGCACAACGAGATTGCGCTGTTCGTCGCCGTCGATATGGATATTCGTCACCTTCAGGTCGCAGTCAAACTCTGAAGGAAACTCAGAATCCATTGGGAATACCTCCAGTGCATCGCAGATGGGCACTGGGTAGAAGACGGTTTCCAGATTGTGATAACCGTCGGGGCGACGCTCTACGACGTTAAGCCCCAGATTGATTTTGGCGATTGGACTTGTCAGCATGTTGTTTCTTGCCTTTTTTGTTATTCTTTGAGCCGTTGCCTTTGGAGTGCCATCGGCCATGACGACGGGTATTGGAACGCTTTTTCTGCCGCTTGGTGTATTCAGGCCCTTCACCGATACCATCTGGCAGCGGATTCTTTGCAACCTCCTTACCAAGGAAATGCTCTATCTGTTGGAAACGATAGATGTCTGCTTCGCTGACAAATGTGATAGCCACACCATCGCGCTGGGCACGGGCTGTACGTCCGATACGATGCACATAGTCTTCTGCGTCGTGGGGTACATCGTAGTTGATGACTGTCAGGATATCGTCGATGTCGATACCTCTGGCCACGATGTCTGTTGCTACAAGTACATCTGTCAGTCCTGCCTTGAAGCGATACATCACCTCGTCGCGCTCCTGCTGTGAGAGGCCGCTGTGCATTTGGTCGCAGTTGATGTGCATCGACTTCAGCGAACGTGCGATCTCCTTGACACGCTCTTTTTTCCCAGAGAAGATGATGACGCGCTTCAAGTCGCCCTGCTTGAAGATGTGGTTGATGATCTTCAGTTTCTGAGGATCGTAGCAGACGTATGCACTCTGTTGGATTTTCTCAGCCGGCTTGGATACGGCAATCTTCACTTCCACAGGGTCGTGGAGCAGTTGCACGGCCAGTTCGCGGATCTTAGGCGGCATGGTGGCTGAGAACATGATGCGCTGGCAATTCTTGGGCAGGGCAGCAACAAGTTTCATGATATCGTCGATGAAACCCATGTCGAGCATACGGTCCGCCTCGTCGAGCACAAAGAAACTACAGCGCGAGAGGTCAAGATTGCCCACCTTCATATGACTGAGCAGACGACCAGGGGTGGCGATGAGCACATCGGCTCCGAGGCGCATGCCGCGCAGTTCCTGCTCATAGCGACCGCCATCATTGCCGCCATAGACAGCTACCGACGATACATCGTCGAGATAATAGCCAAATCCCTGCATGGCCTGATCAATCTGCTGGGCAAGCTCACGGGTGGGCGACATGATGACACAGTTGATGGCATCCTTCGGATAGTCGCCGTCGTCGAGCATAGAGAGGATGGGCAGCAGGTAGGCAGCGGTCTTGCCAGTACCCGTCTGTGCCACTCCCAGCACATCATAACCGTCGAGAATCTCAGGGATACAACGTTCCTGGATGGGCGTCATATCGTCGAAATGCATGTCATAAAGCGCATCGAGGATATTGTCATTAAGATATGTTTCTTCGAATTTCATTAGTTGGGTGCTTGTCGGTAACAATAGTACGCGATGAAAATGTATAAGATGTTAGGTATCCATGCAGCGATGATTGGCGGCGTGTCGGCATTAATGGCAAACGTGGCGCTGACGGTCTGCAGCAGGATATACGAGAAGGACAGGGCCAGACCGATACCGAGGTAAAGACCCATTCCGCCCTTACGCTTACGACTGGAGAGGCTGACACCAATTATCGTCAGGATAAAAGAGGCAAACGAGGTCGCTATACGCTTGTGGTATTCCACTTCGTACTGCACGACATTGCTCGAACCACGCTCCGTCTGCTTCGTGATGTACTGGCGCAGCTCTGAGGAGGTGAGCGTCTCTTGCTGGCCCTTTGAGAAAACAAGGTCCATAGGCTCCATCTGGATGAGTGTGTCGATGACGTCGCCCGACTGGATTTGCTCGCGAAGGCCTTTCAGCGTGCGCACCTTGTAGTTCATCGCCTTCCAGTGGTAACGGGCTTCACTGATGGAGTCATAGCGGATGGTCAAGGCAGTCATGTGGCTAACCAGCTTCTTGTTTTCAAACTTATCGAGCGAGAAACCATAGCCCGTTTTCGTGCTGTTGTCGTACTGCTGGATATAGGCAATGATGCCAGGCCCCACCATCAGCTGCACGTTAGAGGCAGCGGTCACTTGCTTGCTATTCTTATACTTCGCCTCAAAAGCCTGTAGCACAACCGTTCCGTGTGGAATGACGTATGAGCCGAGGTAGAAGTTGACCATGGCGATGAGGGCTGCTGTAATCAGGTAAGGCTTGAGCAACTGCTTGAAGCTGACACCAGCTGCCAACATGGCAATGATCTCAGAGTTGCCTGCCAGCTTCGACGTGAAGAAGATAACGGAGATGAAGACGAACAGGGGCGAGAAAAGATTGGCGAAATAGGGCACGAAGTTGGCGTAATAGTCAAAGATTATCGCCTTCCAGGGTGCACCATAGGTGGAGAATTTCGCCAGATTTTCGTTGAAGTCGAAGACTATGGCGACAGAGATGATCAGCAGGATCGAGAAGATATAAGTACCGATGAATTTGGTCATCAAATAACGATCCAGGCGTGTGAGAATGCCAAACATTTCTATCTTCGGAAGACGGATCTTGGAAAGCCACTTCCGCAGCAGTCTGCACTTTGGCATCCTGGCCTTCAGACGGGACCCTATTTGCTTTAGCTTCTCTTTCATCGGCGTTGTCCTAATTGGTCTATGACTGAGCGCTTCCACTGTACGAAGTCGCCTGCGAGGATATGCTGGCGTGCGTCAGTGACAAGTCGCAGGTAGAAGGCGAGGTTATGGATACTGGCTATCTGCATGGCCAACAGTTCCTGAGCCTTGAAAAGGTGGTGGAGATAGGCCTTGGAGTGTATGCGGTCTATTTCGCAGCCATCAGGATCGATGGGCGAGAAGTCGTCCTCCCACTTCTTGTTGCGCATGTTCATTGTTCCCTCATAGGTGAAGAGCATAGCATTGCGCCCATTACGGGTGGGCATGACACAATCAAACATGTCGACGCCACGCTCGATGGCCTCGAGGATATTCTGCGGTGTGCCTACACCCATAAGGTAACGGGGACGGTCCTTGGGCAGGATCTCATTGACGACCTCGATCATATCGTACATCACCTCTGTGGGCTCTCCGACAGCCAGTCCGCCAATAGAGGCACCACCACCGTCGTTTAGACGACTCAGCACGTCGCAAACATGCTTGGCAGCATCCTGTCGCAGGTCTTTGTAAGTACATCCCTGCACGATGGGGAAGAGTGTCTGTTTATAGCCGTAGAGGGGCTCCGTCTCGTTGAAACGTTTCACACATCGCTCCAGCCAGCGCTGAGTCAGCCCAAGCGACTTTTTGGCATACTGGTAGTCGCTCTTTCCTGGCGGGCACTCGTCGAGCGCCATCATGATATCAGCTCCGATGATGCGCTCTGTATCCATCACGTTTTCTGGCGTGAAAATGTGCTTTGAGCCGTCAATATGACTGCTGAACTCGCAGCCCTCCTCAGTCAGTTTGCGTATACCTGTGAGCGAGAATACCTGAAAACCACCCGAATCGGTCAGGATAGGACGGTCCCATGTATTGAACTGATGGAGTCCGCCAGCCTTGCGGAGAATCTCCAGTCCTGGTCGCAGGTAGAGATGATAGGTGTTGCCAAGGATAATCTGTGCCTTGATCTGTTCGCGCAGTTCGGAAAAATGCACACCCTTGACACTTCCCACCGTACCTACAGGCATGAAAATGGGTGTCAGTATTTGTCCGTGATCAGTGGTAATCACACCGGCACGGGCATCACTCGCAGAGTCGGTATGTTTCAGTTCAAACGTCATTACTTCTCACTTTTCACTTCCTCTTCAGGGATGGTAAAGTCAAGCGGGTTCTTGACAATATCCTTGGTAAGGGCAAAATTCCACACATCCTGTACGTTCTCCACATAGTGGAAGGTAACGCCCTTCAGGTAAATGTCGGGAATCTCAAGAATGTCCTTCTCATTCTCCTGACACATCACGATATCTGTGATACCTGCACGCTTGGCCGCGAGGATCTTCTCCTTGATACCACCTACGGGCAGCACCTTGCCACGCAGGGTGATCTCACCCGTCATTGCCGTGTTCTTACGTACCTTGCGCTGGGTGAGGGCAGAGGCAATTGAGGTGGCGATGGTGATACCTGCTGAGGGGCCGTCCTTGGGTGTAGCGCCTTCAGGCACATGGATATGGATGTTCCAGTGTTCGAAGATACGGTAGTCGATATTCAACGTCTCTGCATGAGCTTTCACATACTCGAGGGCGAGAATGGCCGACTCCTTCATCACGTCGCCAAGATTTCCCGTCAGGGTCAATTTCGAACCCTTACCCTTTGAAAGCGAGGTCTCGATAAAGAGTATCTCTCCACCCACACTCGTCCAGGCCAGACCGGTCACCACACCAGCGTAGTCATTACCCTGATAGATGTCACGATAGAATGGGGGCTTACCCAACAGATCTTCGATTTCTGCTGGCGTAATCTTCTTATAGTTTGTGCTCTCCTCAATCTGGCGCTTGAAGGCTATCTTTCGGAGAGCTTTGTTTACCTGCTTCTCCAACTGACGGACACCACTTTCTCGCGTATAGCGCTCAATAATCATCTCGATGGCAGCCTTGTTGAAAGTGGGTTTCAACTCTGGAACGTTCAGACCTGTACTGTCGAGTTCGCGAGGTATCAGGTGACGTTTCGCGATTTCAATCTTTTCCTCTGTGATATAACCACTTACCTCGATGATTTCCATACGGTCGAGTAGGGGCTTGGGGATGGTACTCAGGTTATTGGCCGTTGCAATAAAGAGCACCTTCGAGAGGTCGTAGTCGAGGTCGAGATAGTTGTCGTGGAAGGCATTGTTCTGCTCCGGATCGAGCACCTCGAGCAGTGCTGATGCAGGGTCGCCGTTGTGGGTGTTCTGCGTCACCTTGTCAATCTCGTCGAGGATGAAAACAGGGTTGCTCGAACCAGCCTTCTGGATTGACTTGACGATACGGCCAGGCATTGCACCGATATAGGTACGACGGTGGCCACGTATCTCTGCCTCGTCGTGCAGACCACCCAGTGACATGCGGACGTACTTGCGCTTCATGGCAGAAGCTATCGACTTGCCCAGTGATGTCTTTCCGACTCCTGGAGGGCCATAGAGGCAGATGATGGGTGACTTCAGGTCGCCACGCAGGGCGAGTACAGCCATATATTCCAGGATGCGCTCTTTCACCTTCTCCATGCCATAGTGGTCGTGGTCGAGTATCTTCTGTGCCCGCTTCAGGTTCAGGTCGTCCTCTGTATATTCGCCCCAGGGCAGTCCGACAATCGTCTGCAGATAGGTCAGCTGTACGTTGAACTCCGGACTCTGTGGATTCAGGTTGTCCAGCTTGTCTGCTTCCTTCCGGAAGGCCTTGTCCACCTCGGCAGTCCATTTCTTCTTGGCTGCCTTCTTCATCAGCTCGTTCTTCTCGGGCGACGATTCGCCGTGCCCCATCTCAGCCTGCAAGTTCTTGATCTGCTGTTGCAGGAAGTAGTTACGCTGCTGCTCATCGATGTCCTCACGGGTCTTATTGCGGATGTCAGCCTTCAGATTCTGTAGATTGATCTCACGGTTGATCAGTTTCATCACCCCGAAGAGACGGTCTTTCACCGTGTCCTTCAGCAACAACTTCATCTTATCTTTGAGTGAGAAGGGCATGTTAGAGCATACGAAGTTGAGGGCCATGTACTCATTCGAGATATTCTTGATGGCAAACGTGGCCTCGTCGGGTATTTCATCAGTGATGCTGACATACTCGCCTACCATGTTACGAAGGTCTTCCATCGCCGTCTTGAATTCTCTGTCGCGCTTATCTGGCTCAACATCGTCGTAAGGCTGAACCTCGCCCTCCAAGTAAGGAGAGGTGTTGACAATGCGGTTCAGGTGCATACGACCGAGTCCTTGTACGATGGTTGTCGCGTTGCCGTTGGGAAGTGTCAACAGTTTCATGACCTTTGCATATACGCCAAATTCATACAGGTCATCCTGCTGTGGATGATCTACTTCGGGGTCTTTTTGAGGGATGACACAGATGACTGTACCACGCCTTTCGGCCTTCTGTACGAGGGCCTTGCTGGAGTCGCGCCCAATGAGAATGGGCATCACCACTCCTGGGAAAAGCACGATATTGCGGACGGGTAGGATAGGGGCTGTATCTGGGCTCTGATTGCCTATCAGCTCTTTAAAATCCCCTTCTATATCAGCAATCATCTGAAATGATGTGTTATTGTTCTTACTCATATATTAATGTTATTTGCAAATTGGCTGCAAAGTTACTAAAAATAAATAAGATTAGAGTATAATCTTTGTTTTTTCATGTTTAATTTTCAATTTTTAATGTTTAATGTTTAATGTTTAATATAAAATTAGTATCTTTGCTGCCCAGAAATGTCGAACGATTACTTCCAATTCCGTCAATTCGTCGTACACCAACAACGGTGTGCCATGAAGGTAGGAACCGATGGTACGTTGCTTGGAGCTTGGGCAGCTGCACCATCGGGTAAATGCCGTATTTTAGATATCGGAACGGGTACAGGACTCATTGCCTTGATGATGGCCCAACGCTTTCCTGAGGCTGAGATTACAGGTGTCGACATCGATGAAGATGCAGTGGTTCAGGCAGCTGAGAATGTCCGCCTTTCTCCATTTTCCGAAAGAGTCAATATCTGCCATCAGAATATTTTGAATTTTACTGACGCCATCGGGTTTGATGCCATTGTGAGTAATCCACCGTTTTTTGTAGATTCTCTCGCATGTCCTGACAGCCAGCGTACCATCGCCCGACATGCCGTTAGCCTGACTTACGAACAGCTGATGCATCAGGCTTACCATCTGCTGAAGGAGGAGGGACGTCTCTCTGTGGTTGTTCCTTCTGATAGTCGTGCCCAGATTGAGGCTGCTGCTTGCCTTGAGTGCTTCTTTATGACACGTGTCTGTCTGATCAAGACGACACCAACGAAACAATCAAAGCGTCAGTTGATTGAATTTCAAAAACATCCTGTCAGTGAATTAGATATCAAAGAAGGTATTATCGAGGAATCTCCAAATGTCAGGAGCGATTGGTACCAACAATTAACGAAAGAATTCTACATCAAATGAAAGTAACCATCTTACAGTTAGACATCGCATGGGGACAACCCGAAGAGAATATCCAACGTGCAGAAGCTTTGATGGCACAGCAGCCTGGCAGCGACCTGTATGTGCTTCCAGAGATGTGGAGCACGGGATTTGCCACAGAGCCCATGAATATTGCAGAAGACGAATCAGCCAGCATTTCGTTGCAGTGGATGAAGTCTACAGCTCGTCGAAATCAGTGTGCCATCAGTGGAAGTATTGCTATTAAGACTGCGAATGGAGTTTACAAAAACAGGCATTATTTTATAGATGGTAGGACAGACTGCTTTTCCTATTATGATAAACACCATTTATTCCGTTATGGTGGTGAAGATCAGTTCTATGAGCCAGGCGAGGAGCATACTGTCGTTGAATACATGGGCTTCAGGATTCTGCTCCTGACGTGTTATGATCTGCGTTTCCCTGTTTGGAGTCGTTATGCAGACAAGCTGCAGTACGATGCTATTATTGCCGTAGCCAACTGGCCTGAGAGTCGTCAGAATGCCTGGCAGATTCTTACTCGTGCTCGTGCCATCGAGAACCAGGCTTATCTGATTGGTTGTAATCGCGTCGGTGATGATGCCTATTCTCATTATCGTGGCATGAGTGCCATTATCAGTCCTATAGGCAAAACACTTACCGCATGTCCAGCCAACTTGTCTTCGACCGCTTCATTTTTGCTGAATTTAGAATCTCTCAGACAGAAGCGTGAGAAATTCAAAGTTTTACAGGATAGGGATATCCGTTAATCCCTTCCGAATCCTCCTATTTATCATAATGACGATTCTAAATTTTTTTAAATTTGTCAACGTTGATTTCTTTTTTTGGGGAAAAAGTTTGCGGGAGTGAATTTTTTGCGTTACCTTTGCCACAAAATTTGGATAGATTTATGAAGAAGATTTCTCTGATAATATTGTCAATGATGCTTGTTGGGACAGTTAGCCATGCAAAGGTGACTGCAACGAACAACGATGAAAGTGGGTCGAACGGTGTGGAGGCTGTCGATCTGGGACTGAGTGTGAAGTGGGCTAATATGAATGTGGGGGCTAATAAGGACTCCGGCTTTGGCTCGTATTTCGCCTGGGGTGAGATCAAGCCTAAGAAATACTATTCGTGGAACACCTATGTCTGGAGCAAGGAGAATACCCAATTCTTGGTGAAGTATTCTGTTACCGACAGGAAGACGCAGCTGGATCCCTCTGACGATGCTGCTCACGCCACCTGGGGAGGCGACTGGCGCATGCCGACCGTGGATGAGTGCGAGGAACTGGTCGATCCTGATAAATGCGCATGGGAATGGATGACGAAGGACGGCGTGAACGGCTATAAGGTGACCGGCAAGAAGACAGGCAACTCTATCTTCCTGCCTATCACAGGTTTCCGCTTCTATGACAGTGTGCAGTTTCGTGCTATCAATGGTGTTTACTGGACATCGACTCTCTACACAGCCAGTCCCAGTAAGGCGTGGTGTATAGAGTTCAATTTCACGGATGTCAACGTGCACTACGGCAATCTCTCCAGCAACCGTTTCAGTGGCCGTTGCATCAGGGCTGTGAAGAAATAATAATTCCAACCCTTGGGCCTAAAGATACAATGGACGGAATTTTTGCTACGACCATTGTATCTGGAAGTGGAAAGTCTTCATCTGAATATGGGACCGTCACTACTGTCTCTCCCTATAGTAGTCATATAGCCAAAAGAAGTGACCCTTCTGCCCCTTGTGCCATCCAGTGAAAGGCGGTTAGGGGTCACAAGGGTCGGAAGGGTCGCGTCTTTTCTGTGTATTTAGAAGGGCAGATCGTCGGCAGCATTCTCAGCAGCAGGCTCCTGTGCAGGAGGGAACGGAGCCGTAGCAGCACCAGCTGGTGGGAACGGGGCTGCAGTTGGAGTTGGTTGAACGGGCTGAGCCACCTGGCCACGAACCACATTGTAGGCACGGATCTCATTAAACCAACGACCATTATACTCATGGGCATCAATGTCGAACTGAATGGTCAAATCCTCACCCTGCTGGATGTTGAACTGCTTGATGCGATCCTCTCCGAAGAGACGGAACATGCAACGACGTGGATACTGTCCGGGTACTTCGATTACATACTCTTGTGACATCCACGCATTACCTGTACGGGCTGAGACGCCACTCTGGGCTGCCATAACGGCAATAATTCTTCCTGTTAATTCCATTACAAATTGCTTTTATTTGTTGATTTTTTCGTTTTCACGTGGCGAAATTACTAAAAATAGTTTGAATAGAACAATTTTTTCCAAATTATTTTGTTCATTACAACGTTTTTTTGTAATTTTGTCCCAATTATATAATATGTAATTAAGGACAAAAGAACTATAATAATTATGCGATTTACATTATCTAGCACAACTCTGAGCTCAAAGCTCTCTGCTCTTTCGAGAGTCATCAACAGTAAAAATGCGCTCCCCATCCTGGGCGATTTTGTTTTTGAAGTTAATGAAAACATCTTGTATCTGACAGCATCAGATAGCGAGAATGTGATGAAAACACAGATTGAACTGACCGAAAGCGACGGTTCTGGCCGTTTCGCCATCGGCAACCAGTTCATACTTGATGCCGTCAAGGGTATCTCAGAGCAACCGATTACGTTCGACGTGAACCTGGAGCAGAACAGTGCGAAGATATCATATCAGAACGGTCTGTTCTCTCTGACCATCGATAATGCAGACGAATTCCCCATGGCTCAGCCTATCAGCGACTATGCCAATTCGATAACCATGCCTAATCTGACGCTGGCAGAGAACATCAACCGCTCGCTCTTCGCTACGGCTCAGGACGAGTTGCGCCCTGTGATGAACGGTATCTATTTCGACCTGAATTCCGACTGTCTCGCTATCGTTGCCAGCGACGGTCATAAGCTGGTGCGCAACAAGGTGTTTACCATCAAGAGCGAGCAGCCTGCATCATTCATCCTGCCTAAGAAACCAGCCAACCTGCTGAAGAACCTTCTAGGCAAGGACGGTGGCGACGTGGTCATCCGTTTCGATGAACGTAATGCTGAGGTCAATTATGGTGACGGAACCCTGCAGTGCCGTCTGATTGAAGGCCGGTTCCCCAACTACAACTCAGTGATTCCACAGAACAATCCCAATGAGATTCGTGTCGACCGTCTGGCCTTGTTGGCTGCGCTCCGTCGCGTACAACCATTTGCCAACAACTCGAGCAACCTCATCCGTTTCCATGTAGAGGGCTCTACCCTACAGTTGGATGCTGAAGACTACGACTTCTCAAGGACGGCTACAGAGCGCATGACCTGCGACTATAACGGCAATTCGATGTCGATTGGTTTCAAAGGTTCTGCATTTATTGAGATTCTCAACAGTTTTGATTGTCAGGATGTAATCATCAAGTTGGCTGACCCCAGTCGTGCAGGTCTTGTCCTGCCTTCAGAACAGCCTGAGAACCAGGATGTGCTGATGTTGATGATGCCCATGCTCATTAATAATTAAGGTATGAAGCTGAATCTTACAAAACCGCTGGTTATCTTCGACTTGGAGACAACAGGTCTTGATTTGGTCAAAGATCGGATTATTCAGATATCATATATCAAGGTGAATCCTAACGGTACTGAGGAGCGTGGCAACGAGCTTGTAAATCCGGAACGCCCCATTGAGCCCATCATTACTCAGCTGACTGGTATCAGCAATGATGACGTGAAAGACAAGCCTACCTTCAAGCAACTCAGTCAGAAACTGGCAGACAAGTTCACTGGTTGTGATTTCGCAGGTTTCAACTCCAATCACTTCGATATCCCTCTGTTGGCAGAGGAGTTCCTGCGTGCAGGCATCGACTTCGACTTCTCGAAGTGCAGGATGATTGATGCCCAGACCATCTTCCACAAGATGGAGCGCCGTAACCTGGCTGCAGCTTATAAGTTCTACTGTGGTCGCAAGATGGAGGAAGACTTCGAGGCACACCGTGCAGATCAGGACACGGAGGCGACCTACCGTGTGCTGATGGGCGAGCTCGACAAATATGCCCCTGGTGCCAACGAAGATGCAGAGAAGGTGCTGGAGAACGACATGGACAAGTTGGCAGAATTCTCGAAGACAAACAATAATGTGGACTTTGCTGGTCGTATCGTATGGGGAGAGGTGAAGGACCGTCAGGGCAATCCCGTACTCGACAAGGACGGCAAGCCAAAGCTGACAGAGGTGTTCAATTTCGGCAAGCACAAGGGACTCCCTGTGGCCGACGTGCTGCATATCGATCCAGGCTACTACAGCTGGATCCTGTCGGGTGACTTCACCTATAACACTAAACAGGTGCTGACACGCATCAGGTTGCGCGAGGCGAAATTAAACGGATGAGAATCGTAAAGGCGATACTGACATTCAACTTCATACTTGCAGTTCTAAGCGTTCAAGCTCAAGAGCTGCAAGTTAAGGTTAATATCAACCACAGCCAGATATCGGGTACTGATGTGAGTGTATTTGAGAATCTGCAGCAGACGCTCGAACAGTTTGTCAACGAGCGCCAGTGGACGGAGTTGCAGTTCCAGAAGAACGAACGGATACAATGCAGCTTCAACATCACCGTTTCGAAGTATATTCGCGAGGAGAACCGCTTCGAATGTTCTGCCCTCATCCAGGCCAACCGTCCTGTCTACAACTCTGCCTACACCTCCACCTTATATAATAATAAAGACGATAACTTCCATTTCGAGTTCAAGCAGTTCGACCAGCTGAACTTCGTCGAAGAGATGGTTTCCGACCAGCTGACAGCCCTCATGGCCTATTATGCTTATCTGATCATAGGACTGGATCTCGACAGCTTCTCACCGATGGGTGGTACAGATGTTCTGCAAAGATGTATGTATCTCGTGAACAATGCCCAGAATCTGGGGTTCCCTGGTTGGAAGTCGTTCGAGGACAGTCGTAACCGCTTTGCCATCATCAATGACTATCTCGACGAGGCGATGAAGCCTCTCCGCCAGCTGCAGTATGACTATTACCGCAAGGGACTCGACGAGATGGCGAACAATGCTGAGCGAGGGCGCACAGAGATTACGACAGCCTTGGAAGAAGGCCTGAAGAAAGCCCATGAGGACAAGCCGTTGAGCCTGTTGCCTCAGATATGGACAGACTATAAGCGTGACGAGCTGGTAAACATCTACAAGGGCAAGGGTACCCAAAAGGAAAAAGAACGTATCTATGAACTGCTGATGAGCATCAACGCCTCGCAGAACAGCAGTTGGGATAAAATCAAACAATAAAGTATGCTGAAACATTTATATATCAAGAACTTCACTCTGATTGATGAGCTGGATATCGAACTCTATCAGGGTTTCTCTGTCATCACTGGTGAGACAGGCGCAGGCAAGAGCATCATACTCGGAGCCTTAGGTCTGCTGCTGGGGCAGAGGGCTGATTCGAAAGCCATCAAGCAGGGTGCTGACAAATGCGTGATTGAAGCATATTTCGACCTCTCGCGCTATGGCATGACAGACTTCTTCGAGGAGTACGAAATCGAATACGATGCCACAGATTGCATCGTGCGTCGTGAACTGACGGCATCAGGAAAAAGCCGTGCCTTCATCAACGACACACCTGTGCAGCTATCCCTGTTGAAAGAACTTGGTGACCGTCTGGTGGATATCCATTCGCAGCATCAGAACCTGTTGCTCAATAAGCAGGATTTTCAGTTGAACGTGGTTGACATTATTGCTGGGGACGAGAAGGAGCTGCAGCTCTATCAGCAGGCCTATACGCTATATCATGCGACAGATAAAGAACTCAGCGCCCTCAAGGAGAGTATCGAGCAGAACAGGCAGAATGTTGATTTCCTGCAGTTCCAACTGGATGAGCTGACGCAGGCCAATCTCGCAGAAGGTGAGCAGGAGGAACTCGAGCAGAAGAGTGAGACGATGTCGCATTCGGAAGAGATCAAGAGTGCACTCTACGAGGCAGACAATGCTTTATCGGCAGATCAGACGGGTGTCGTCGAATCACTGAGAACAGCCCTCTCTGCTATCCGACAAATCGAGAAGGTGCTGCCTGATGCCAGTGAACTCGTAGAGAGAATGGACAGCAGCTACATCGAACTGAAGGATATCGCACAGGAAATCAGTAGTCAGATGGAACATGTAGACTTTGATCCTGCTGAGTTGGATGCCATCAATAACAGACTCGACAAGCTCTATGACCTGGAGAAGAAATACCACGTGGAGACTGTCGAGGAACTAATGGAGAAGCGTGACGAACTGAAGATACAGCTGGGACATATCGAGAACAGCGACGAGGCCTTGGCAGAATTGCAGCAGAAGCTGTCAGACCAACTTGCTCAGACTCAGAAAGCAGCAGAGGCACTAACCAAACTGCGCACGAAAGCAGCCAAGCAGATAGAGAAAGAGATGCAGGGGCGCCTGATGCCACTGGGTATGCCCAATGTGAGGTTCAGCATCGAGATGACCCAAGAACCACTCAATGCCAGCGGACAAGACAAGGTGGCTTTCCTCTTTAGTGCCAACACCTCCACCCCACTCCAGCCTATCTCTCAGGTGGCCTCTGGTGGTGAGATTGCCCGAGTGATGCTCTCCCTGAAGGCAATGATCAGTGGTGCCGTCAAGTTGCCTACTATCATCTTTGATGAGATCGATACTGGTGTCAGTGGCAAGACAGCAGAAAAGATGGCAGAGATTATGCAGGAGATGGGACACCACGAGCGCCAGGTGATCAGTATCACCCACCTACCCCAGATTGCAGCACTTGGCTCTGCCCATTATAAGGTAGAGAAAGAGGAGACGGCGAAGGGCACTATCAGTAGGATGCGGAAGCTCTCTAATGACGAGCGTGTCTTGGAAATCGCCCAGATGCTCAGTGGCAGCAATGTCTCTGAGGCTGCTATATCAAACGCGAAGCAGCTGTTGAAAATGTAACAATTATAAAATTAACAATTGAAATAAAGATGAATATGAATTGGAAGATGATAAAAAGGCGGGCGATGAGTATGATGCTCTTTAGCCTCTTGAACTTTATACCGCTATGTGCCCAGCCTAGCTGGGTGAAAAAAGCCACGAAGTCGGTTTTCACTTTGAAGACCTTTGCTGCCGATGGTTCACTCATTGGCAGCAGCAATGGTTTCTTCATCGGAAGCAATGGTGAGGCCGTCAGTAACTTCACACCATTCAAAGGGGCTTCAAGGGCCGTGATTATCGACTCACAGGGAAAGGAGATGCCTGTGCTGAGCATTCTGGGTGCTGACGATATGTATGATGTCGTGAAGTTCCGTGTCGACGGAAAGACTCAGCCATTGGTCGTCAGTGCTGCGGCTGCCCCCGTCAGCAGCAACGTATGGCTTCTCCCCTATCGTGAGGTTAAGAATGTCAATAGTGGTATGGTGCGCAAGGCTGAGAAGTTCCATGAGACTTTTGATTACTACACGGTGGCATTGACGATGCCTGAGAACACCGTGAGTTGTCCGTTGCTCAACGATGCAGGCTGCGTGATCGGCATGATGCAGCAGCCAGCCTCACTCAAGGACACGCTGAGCTATGCCGTAGGCGTCAGCTTTGCTGACTCGCTGAAGATCTCGGCTTTTTCCATGAACGATGCCACCTTGCAGCAGACACAGATCAAGAAGGAACTGCCTGAGGCTATCAAAGAAGCTACGCTTGCGCTGTATCTGGCCAACAGCAATGCCGACTCTGCTACCTATGCGATGATGGTCCACGACTTTATTGTGAAGTTCCCTGATGCCCCCGATGGTTATACTTATCGTGCTCAACTGTCAGCCAACAGTGGGGATTTCAAATCAGCACAGAGTGATATGGAACAGGCTATCAAACTGGCAGACAAGAAAGACGAGGCTCATTTCTCGTATGCCCGTCTGATTTACAACAAGGAAATCTATCAGAGTGCCCAGCCTTACGCTAACTGGAGTCTTGACAAGGCACTCTCAGAGGTCAGGGAGGCTATCAGTGTTACGCCTGTTCCGACCTATCGACAGCTGGAAGCCAATATTCTCTTTGCCCAACAGAATTATGAGGAAGCCTATAACATCTATCTGGATCTGACGAACACAGATTTGCGTAGTGCCGAGATATTCTATGCTGCAGCACGTTGTAAGGAGATGCAGAAAGATACGACAGCCATGTTAGCGCTGATGGATAGCACCGTCAACACCTTCTCGAAACCCTATCTGAAAGAGGCTGCCCCCTATCTGTGGGCACGTGCTCAGGCAAGAAGAAATGCAGGAAAATATCGTGATGCCATCAACGACATGAATGAATATGAAGAGCTGATGAAGGCTACCATCAACGATAATTTCTACTACGTGCGCCATCAGACGGAGATTGAGGGTCGTCTGTATCAGCAGGCCATCAACGACATCAACCGTGCCATCCAGATGAACCCCGATGAGATACTCTACTATGCAGAGAAAGCGTCGTTGGAAGTCAGGGTCGGTATGTATGACCAGGCTATCCAGACAGCTCAGGAGTGCATCAAGATTGATCCCAACAACAGTGACGGCTATCTCTTCCTGGGGTTGGCTCAATGCCTGAAAGGACAGAAGGCAGAGGGAATACCCAACCTGCAGAAAGCAAGAGTTCTTGGAGACACGCAAGCTGATGCGCTGATTGAGAAATATAAATAATGAATCCCGCCTTCGAGAGCCCACTGAAAAAGTCCAGAATGTTAAATGGATTAACAGTGGTTTCAGGTAGTAGGGATATTAGAATTGTCAAATTATTATGCATTATTAACGTTAAAAACTTGCATATCTCACTGATTTTTAGTACCTTAGCAGAAA